>Ga0214919_10001656_pt1 | contig 36043 bp, 24 predicted proteins | sample LL1503_MetaG_FD_177994 | JGI IMG/M metagenome (GOLD analysis project Ga0214919, IMG submission 177994) | Freshwater microbial communities from Lake Lanier, Atlanta, Georgia, United States - LL-1503 | ecosystem: Environmental > Aquatic > Freshwater > Lake | place: USA: Georgia | collected...
GTCTACGACCCCTCACGCAACGATTTGTTCACAGCCACCAAAGGCCGCGGCGCCTACATGAACGACCGCCGCTTGCGCACCAGCAAGCGCACCCAAATGCATGAGTGCCTTATTTCCACAGGCTTTCCATTTCGCCCAGGTGACAATTTCAATCAATACCTGCGCATGATGGGCGAGGTGATGCAGCGCACCGAGGGCCTGCGCAGGCCGGGTGCTGCGGCCTTGGACTTGGCCTATGTGGCCGCAGGTTTTACAGATGCATTCTTCGAAACAGGTCTTCAGTCTTGGGATGTTGCTGCGGGCTCCTTGCTGGTCACTGAAGCGGGTGGCTTGGTAGGCAACTTCACGGGCGACGCCGATTTCTTGGAACAAAAAGAATGCTTGGCAGGCACGCCCAAAATTTACGGACAGCTGGTTCCCATTCTGAGCAAATACAGCAAATTTGCCAGTGCTGGCGAAAAAGCGGCCATGCGTGCGGCCGACATCAAGGACACGCAAGCGCGTCAAACCTCAACCGACAGCCCGATCTAAGCCATGACCGACGCGCTCGACTTGAGTGCTCACACGCCCATGATGCAGCAGTATCTGCGCATCAAAGCGGAGTTTCCTGACACCCTGGTTTTTTACCGGATGGGTGACTTTTACGAGATGTTCTTTGAAGACGCCGAGCGTGCAGCGGGCCTCATGGACATCACCCTCACGCACCGTGGTCAAACAGCAGGCAAGCCCATTGCCATGGCCGGTGTACCGTTTCATTCCGTCGAAAACTATTTGGCCAAACTCATCAAGCTGGGTGAGTCGGTGGCCATCTGCGAGCAAGTGGGCGATGTGGCCACCAGCAAAGGGCCTGTTGAGCGCAAAGTGGTCCGCGTTGTCACGCCAGGCACGCTCACAGACACAGAATTGTTGTCTGACAAAAGCGAAGCCATTTTGTTGTCACTGCACATTGCGCCGCGCAATGCGTGCGGCATGGCTTGGCTGAGTGTCACACAAGGCATCTTGCATTTGGCCGAATGCACGCACGATGAATTGGCCGACTGGCTTGAGAGAATTGCACCCAGTGAATTGCTGGTCAGTGCCAGCATCAGCCCCAAGTGGGAGCAGCAACTTCAGTCTATGCGTTTAGGCCAGCGGGGCTTGCCTTTGTCTCTGACCTTGCGCCCCGATTTTCAGTACGAGTCGGGCTTGGGCCACGGCAAACTCATCAAGCAACTCAATGTCGCCAACTTGGCCGCATGGGATGCTGACAAGCTCAGTCATGCACATGCCGCAGCAGGTGCCTTGCTCACTTATGCAGAACACACGCAAGGCAGAACACTCCCTCATGTGTCGCAACTCAAAGTGCAAAAAGCCAACGAGCTCATTGACCTGCCCACCAGCTCGCGCCGCAATTTAGAACTCACACAAACTTTGCGGGGTGAAGACTCCCCCACCCTCTTCTCTTTGCTAGATACTTGCATGACAGGGATGGGCAGCCGTCAACTCAAACAATGGTTGCTCAATCCGCCGCGCGACAGGCAAGTTGCGGTAGAACGTTTGGCCGCCCTGGATCAGTTGAACGACAACAGCGCAGCCGCCCAAAGCGGCGTGGCCATCTGGGCCAAATTGCGCGAACAACTCAAAGGGGCCAGCGATGTGGAGCGCATTACAGCGCGCATTGCGCTCAAGCAGGTGCGGCCGCGGGAATTGGTAGCCCTCAAAAATGCGCTGATGCGTTCTGCATCTTTGTCGCATCACTTGCAAGACACCTTGGGCCACTTGTCACCCACCAAGTTATTGCACGACATTCATTTCGATTTGCTGCCGCCCGTTGGCCTCACAGAAATATTGCAACAAGCCCTGTTGGAAGAACCCGCCAATTTAATTCGCGATGGCGGCGTGATGGCCAACGGCCTTGATTCAGAGCTGGACGAACTGCGGGCCATTCAAACCAATTGCGACGACTTCCTGCTTGAGTTGGAAACGCGTGAAAAAGCGCGGACTGGCATTGCCAATTTAAAAGTTCAGTTCAACAGGGTGCACGGCTTCTACATTGAAGTCACCCAAAGCCAAATCGACAAAGTACCTGACGACTACCGCCGCCGTCAAACTTTGAAAAATGCCGAGCGTTTTATCACCCCCGAGCTCAAAGCATTTGAAGACAAAGCCTTGTCTGCGCAAGAGCGTGCTTTGGCTCGCGAAAAATACCTGTACGAACTTTTGCTCGAGCAACTGCAAACCCATGTTCAAGCCCTGACCAAATTGGCGCAAGCCATGGCAGCTTTGGACGCCCTTTGCACACTCACCGAACGAGCCACCACATTGAATTGGTGCGCGCCTCAATTTGCCAAAGAGCCCTGCATTGAAATTCGCCAAGGTCGCCATCCTGTTGTTGAAGCACGTTTGGCTGAAACCTCCGGTGGCAGCTTTATTGCCAACGATTGTTTGATGAACAGCAAGCAACGTTTGCAAATCATCACGGGCCCCAACATGGGTGGCAAGTCCACCTACATGCGCCAAGTGGCATTGATTGTGCTTTTAGCCAGCATTGGCAGTCATGTGCCCGCCAGCAGTTGCAGACTTGGCCCCATTGACGCCATTCACACCCGCATCGGTGCTGCCGATGACTTGGCCAATGCCCAATCCACCTTCATGCTCGAGATGACCGAAGCTGCTCAAATTTTGCACAGTGCCACGCCTTTGTCCTTGGTGCTCATGGACGAAATTGGCCGAGGCACCTCCACCTTTGATGGCTTGGCCTTGGCCAGTGGCATTGCCACGCATTTGCACGACAAGACGCAAGCCTTCTCGCTGTTTGCCACACATTACTTTGAACTCACCGAGTTCCCCGCCACCCACCACGCCGCTTTGAACATGCACGTGGGTGCCACAGAATCGGGCAATGACATTGTCTTTTTGCATGAACTCCAAGCCGGCCCCGCCAGCAAGAGTTATGGCGTACAAGTGGCACGCTTGGCTGGCATGCCCACATCTGTTTTGAACCATGCGCGTCATACTTTAACGGCATTGGAAGCCGGCGCGAATGAAAACCGCATTCAGGTAGATCTGTTTGCCCCGCCCGCTGAATCAGAACATGCGGGGCCTTCCGCCTTAGAAGCTGCTCTGAATCAAATCGATCCCGATGCCCTCAGTCCGCGCGAAGCCTTGGAAGCCCTTTACAGTTTGCAGCGTGTCTTAAAGCGTTCAGAAAATTGAGCCAATGAACAACATCATTTTTTCGCACGGCAATGGTTTCCCAGCCAGCACTTACCGAAGTTTCACAAACGACTTAAGCCGAAGAGGTTTCAAAGTCTCTTCCATTGAAAAGTTTGGCCACGACCCTCTGTTTCCAGTCACCAGCAATTGGCCTTACTTGGTCCAAGAATTGGCAGATTTTGCAAAAAAATCGGCTGATCAAACGGGCAGCAAACCTTTCCTGATAGGACACTCTCTAGGCGGACTCCTCAGTTTGATGTGCGCTTCCAAGCACCCTGATTTAACAGCGGGTGTAGTCCTTCTTGACTCACCCGTGGTGGGTGGTTGGAAAGCCAGTGCGCTCAATCTGGTGAAGAAAACCAACTGGATTGGCTCTGTCAGTCCAGGCCGAATCAGCAAATCACGCCGGCAACATTGGCCCAACATTGAAGCCGTGATTGAGCACTTCCAACACAAGCGTGCATTTTCACACTGGCATCCTGATGCACTCAGAGACTATGCAGAATTTGGCACTCGCGTCGAAAATGGCGAGCGTGTTTTAAGCTTTGATCGCGCCATTGAAACGGCCATTTACAACACCTTGCCGCACAACTTGTCTTCGATGCTAAAGCGACAACCGCTCAAATGCCATGTGGCTTTCATTGGCGGCACCCACTCTCGAGAGATGCGCCTAGTTGGCTCGGAGTTAACCGACAAAGTTTCCAAAGGCAGAGTGATGTGGCTGGATGGTACTCACTTGTTTCCCATGGAAAAGCCCATGGCAACGGCCGCTGCAGTAGAAGCAGCCTTGCGAAACATGGGCGCGCATTGAAAAGCTTTTAGATGCCCTTAGGGGGCCCAGTCGACCAAGCCTGTCCAAGCTGTCGCGAGCACCACAATGCCAAAAGCAATGCGGTACCAAGCAAAAATTTCAAAGCTGTGAGTGGCGATGTACTTCAAGAGCCACCGCACACATATCCAAGCGCTGATGAAGGACACCACCAAGCCTGTGGCAAACATGGGAATGTCTTCCACAGACAACAGCGCGCGTTCTTTGTAGAGGCTATAAACACCTGCACCAATGAGTGTTGGAATGGCCAAGAAAAATGAGAAGTCAGTAGCCGCTTTGCGCGACAAGCCCAGCAACATACCGCCAATGATGGTGGCACCGCTGCGACTGGTGCCTGGAATCATGGCCAAGCATTGAACCAATCCGACCATCAAAGCATCCCGCCCCCTCATGTCTTCGACGGTGCGAATTCGCACGCTTGAGGGGGGTCGTCTTTCGGCCCACAAAATAATGAAGCCACCCACGATGAATGTGGTGGCCACGACCCAAGGGGTGAACAAATGCTCTTTGATCAGCTTGCCAAAGAGCAAGCCCAGCACCACAGCTGGCAAAAATCCAATGAACACATTGAGAACGAAGCGCTGCGCTTCGACTTGGTACCTGAAAGCTTTGGCCGTAGATCGTATTTTTTCCCAATAGACCAAGATCACGGCAAAGATCGCACCCGTTTGAATGGCGATGTCAAAAACCTTGGCTTTGTCATCGTCAAAACCAAGCAAGGCACCTGCCAAAATCAGATGGCCCGTTGATGAAATGGGCAAAAATTCAGTCAGGCCTTCCACCACGCCCATGGCAGCGGCTTTGGCCAGCAACATTAAATCCACCAGTGCTCCTTAGTTACCCTTCAATTATCACCTCAGAGAAGCTTCACATGGCGTCGTCTGGCTCTAAAATCGCGCTATGAGCACAGCCAACGACAAAGTCAAGCCGACAAACGCCCTGCAGGACACCCACAAGGTGAGTAATTTTTTACGTCAGATCATTGAGTCCGATCTGGCACAGGGTACTTATGCGCAACGCAAATGGGCAGGCTCTCCAGGCGATGCTTCGCATCATGCCGCTGGCTCTCCCGACCCCGCCAAAATTCGCACACGCTTTCCGCCTGAGCCGAATGGCTATTTGCACATCGGCCATGCCAAAAGCATTTGCCTGAACTTTGGCTTGGCGCGTGATTATGGGGGCGTCTGCCACATGCGCTTTGACGATACCAATCCGGAAAAAGAAGACACCGAATACGTCAACTCGATTTTGGATGCCGTGACATGGTTGGGCTTCAATTGGGCTGCTCATGGCACTTCGCATTTGTACCAAGCCAGCGATTATTTTGACTTCATGTACCGGGCTGCCGAATTCCTCATTCAAGCGAATTTGGCCTACGTAGACGAGCAATCAGCCGAAGACATGCGAACCCACCGTGGCGACTTCAACACCCCCGGCAAGAACAGTCCTTTTCGCTCGCGCACACCCGAAGAAAATTTAAATCGTTTTCGTGAAATGCGCGATGGCAAGCTAGCCGATGGTGCGGCTGTCGTTCGCGCCAAAATTGACATGGCATCGCCCAACATCAACTTGCGCGACCCTGCCATTTACCGCATTCGAAAGGCGACGCACCACCACACAGGCGATACATGGTGCATCTACCCGATGTACACCTTCGCGCATCCCATTGAAGATGCGCTAGAGCAAATCACCCACAGTATTTGCACGCTTGAGTTTGAAGATCAGCGCCCGTTTTACGATTGGCTTTTAACGCGCTTGAGCGAAAGCCATACACAAGCAAACGGCACGCCATTGGCGGCGCTTCTTGCCAGCCCCAATCCGAAGCAATACGAATTTGCAAGACTCAACCTCACCTACGTGATCACCAGCAAACGCAAGCTGGCCCAATTGGTCTATGAAAGCAAAGTCAGCGGATGGGACGACCCCCGCATGCCCACCATCGTAGGTCTTCGCCGCCGCGGCTACACACCCGAGAGTTTGCAGCTTTTTGCAGAGCGCATTGGCGTGACCAAAAGTGATTCATGGATTGACTACAGCACCTTAGAGGGTTGTTTGCGCGATGACTTAGACCCCAAGGCTGCGCGCGCCATGGCCGTTCTCGACCCTCTGCAGCTCACCATCACGAATTGGGATGAACTGATGGGCGCAGGCAAGCTAGACGCTTGTCATGCACCTGTTCATCCTCATCATCCAGACGCAGGGCAAAGGCATTTCCAATTTGGAAAATCGCTTTGGATCGAGCGCACTGACTATGAAGACAACCCACCCAAAGGCTTCTTTCGTTTGTTCCCTGGCAACAAAGTTCGCCTGAAATACGGCTATGTCATTGAATGCACAGGCGCCAACAAAGATGTCAATGGCAAGGTGACTGAGGTGCTTGCGCAATTCATTCCAGACACCAAAAGCGGCACGCCAGGCTCTGACAGTGTGAAGGTGAAAGGCGTGATGACTTGGGTGTCACAGGCTGATGCAGTTTCGGCTGAAGTGCGCTTGTACGACCGCTTGTTCACACAGGCCCAGCCCGATGCAGGTGGCAAAGACTTCCTGACCAGCTTTAATTCAGAAAGCCTGAAGGTGATGACCGCTTTTGTCGAGCCTTCTTTGGCGAACAGTGCGCCCGATGCCAAATTTCAATTTGAGAGACACGGCTACTTTGTGGCGGATCGCATCGACCACGCTGCCAACAAACTGGTTTTTAACCGGTGTACGGGCCTGAAAGATACCTGGAGCAAGTAAATCAAAAAAAGGCGCATCATTTCACTGTGAGTGCGCCCTCTTGCGGGGTGAATTTAAGCACCCAGGCTGGCTGAATACAAACCAAGGGTGCACAGAAAACCAATGAACCAAGCCAGTGAGCGAAGCTTGTGTTGGTCAATCACATAGCAGGCAATGTAGGCCACACGTGCTGCAATGAAAACGCCAGCATAAATGTCAATGCGCTCCTGCGGTACTTGGGCATGCATGGCCACCAAAATGCCAATGGCATAAAAAGGAAATGCCTCAAAACAATTGCCTTGTGCTGCATTGGCCCTGGCCCGGTATCCCGTTTGTCGCGCCAACCATTCACGCGGATTGTGATTGTCGTAATTCTTTTGACCGGCTTTGGCAATACCGGCACAAACGATGGGCATCAATCCCGCCACCAACAAAGAGGCAATTGCAACATTCATATTGAGATCATTTTCTGGAAAAACTTCGGCAAACATGCCATTCTAGCCATTTAATAAAGTTAAAAATGGCCTCCACGAAGGCCTAAACTCTGACATTGGCACATTTCCCAGTCTGGTCACTTAGAATTTGGGTTTACTCGGTTCCGTACAGGAAATTTTCATGTTTTTGCATTCCATTCGCCCTTACTTGCTGGCTCTGGCATCGGCCCTGCTTTTGGCAGCTTGTGGCGGTACCACCACGCCTTCAACGCCTGCGCCTCCTGTCGGCGGTTTGAGTGCAGTTGCCGGAGACAGTCAAGTGACTGTGAGTTGGAAAGAAACCCCAGGGGTTGAGTACTGGATTTTCGCGGCACCAAACAACCTGAACCTGAGCTTGAGCAATTGGCTTGCCACAACAGGCTCTACCTACCGACTCAAGGTCACATCCCCCTTTGTGGTCAGTGGCCTAATTAATGGCACACCTTATTCATTTCTCATGACGGGCAGAATCAACAGCGGCCCTGGTGGAGAAGCCACCCCAACGGTTGTAGCCACGCCTCGCTTAGCAGGCACCGAGTGGGCCTCATCAGGCACATTGAGCACAGGCACGCCAACAGGCCTCACTTATGGCAGCTACACAGACACTGCAAGCAATACAGTGCAATACACGTACTTGGCGGTAGGCAATGGCGGCAAAATGTTCAGAGCAGCAGACTTGAACACTTGGACAGCCATCACGCCCGTTGTCAGCGCTAACTTGAATGCTGCCGAATATGGCTTCGCCAAATTTATCGCAGTTGGCGCAGAGGGCAACATCCTTTACAGCACCGACACCAAAACTTGGACGCAGTCCGCCAAAATAAGCACTCAAAATTTGAATGCCGTTGCAGCCAGTTCCAGCTTGGCCGTTGCAGTTGGTGACAACGGCACCATTGTGACCAGCAAGGATGCCATTATTTGGACAGTGGCTGCAAGTGTGCCAGTTTCAACCAACCTGTATGGCGTCTCTTATACAAGCGCAGGCACCTGGGCTGCGGTCGGTGCCGGCGGCACCATTCTGACCAGCGGAGATGGCTTGACCTGGACAGCCCAAAACTCAGGCACTCAAGCCAACCTCAAAGCGGTGGGTTCGATCGCAACTGTCACGGCCAATTTGTCCAGCAATCAATTCATTGCAGTTGGAGCCAATGGCACTATTTTGAGCAGCCCTGATGCCATTTCATGGACAGCTCAGAGTGCCAATACAAGTGCCAATTTCAATGCAATTTCATCTACCAATCAGTTCTTGGCAGTCGGTTCAGGCGGCACAGCTGTTACCAGCATGGATGGCATTACTTGGAAGTCGCAGGCCAGTCAATCCACGGCCAATCTCACCAATTTGTTAAGAGCTCAAAACATGTACATCGCTGTTAACAACACGGGTGGCATCATTTACTCCAAATAGACTCAAGTGCGCTGCATCACTCTTGCTCCACAAAAAAGGCCTTCAAGTGAAGGCCTTTTTTTTAGCATTAGCCTTCAATATGCAGCTCTTGAATTTTTCGAGTAATGGTATTGCGACCAATACCCAACTTGACAGCCGCTTCAATGCGTCGTCCGCGGGTGGTCGCCAGTGCTGCTTGAATGAGCAAGGATTCAAAACGTTTGGTCAGTACGTCCCACACGTCTTGGCGATCTGTCCCCAACAGCTGCAAAGCCTCCACCTCTAATGCGCTCTCCCAACCTGCATGTGCGCCTAAGTTCACCAGAGCGGGCGATGTGCCGAGAGCGGATACCAAGGGTACACTTTCGCTCAATGGGATAAGTTCTCCCGCTGCAATGGCACCTTGAGGGCTTGCATTCACGGCAGTGTTTTGCGACAAAACTTCGGGCGGCAGGTCCTTGGCCTCAATCATTTGAGCTGGTGCCATCACAGTCAGCCAATGGCAAATGTTTTCCAATTGGCGAACGTTGCCAGGAAAATTAAAGTGTCCCAAAATTTCAAGCGCTTGCTCTGAAATTCGCTTGGGCTCAACACCCAATTGCTGCGCACTTTGCAGCAAGAAGTGCTTGGTTAAAACTTGAACATCTTCTCTGCGCTCACGCAAAGCAGGCAAACGCAGTCGAATGACATTCAGGCGGTGATACAAGTCTTCTCGGAACACGCCTTGTTTAACCCGTTGCTCTAAATCTTGGTGTGTGGCAGCAATGACTCGCACATTGGCCTTCACCGAAGTGTGCCCACCCACTCTGTAAAAGTGCCCATCGGACAAAACGCGCAACAAACGTGTCTGAAGATCAAAAGGCATGTCGCCAATTTCATCTAAAAACAGGGTGCCGCCTTCTGCTTGTTCAAACCTGCCGCGCCTTGATGTTTGAGCACCTGTAAATGCACCTCGCTCATGGCCGAAAAGCTCACTCTCCAACAGATCTTTCGGAATGGCCGCCGTATTGATGGCAACAAAAGGGCCATTGGCTCTAGGGGAATGCTTGTGCAATGCACGGGCCACCAGTTCCTTGCCGGAACCAGACTCACCTGTGATCATGACCGTCACATTGCTTTGCGAAAGTCGACCGATGGCCCTGAAAACATCCTGCATGGCGGGCGCTTGACCCATCATCTCTGGCGTCGCCGCCATGAGTTCCTCAGCCACTTCCTCGCGCTGACTCTCTTCCAAAGCGCGTCGAATGAGTTCGATGGCCTTGGGCAAGTCAAAAGGTTTGGGCAGGTATTCAAAAGCACCATTTTGAAATGCTGAAACGGCACTGTCCAAATCAGAAAAGGCCGTCATGATGATGACCGGCAAAGCAGGCAGTTGCTGCTTGACTTGCGTCAACAAATCCAAGCCCGATCCACCTGGCATGCGAATGTCACTGACCAAGACCTGAGGGCCTTCACTTCCGTCTTCTGTGGCCAGCGCTGCAAGGACTTCACGCGGATTGGTAAAACTGCGAGTACTCAAGCCTTCGCGAAGGAGCGCCTTCTCTAAGACGAATCGAATGGATTGGTCATCGTCTACGATCCAGATAGGCTTCATGTGACTTAACTTTCTCTAAAGGAATGCACTGTCTGCTAACAGATCAGGGCAACGGAATCAAAATTTTGAAATCTGTTCGACCTGGCGCGCTTTCACACTCAATCATGCCGTGGTGCTGCTGAACAAAAGTCTGCGCCAAAGTGAGACCTAAGCCAGAGCCGCCTTCTCTTCCAGAAATCAGTGGGAAGAAAATTCGGTCTTTGATGGAGTCTGGAACACCAGGCCCGTTGTCTATCACATGCAATTCCAATGCCAGTCGATAACGCTGTTTGCCAAATGTCACTTGGCGGGTAATACGCGTCTTAAAAGTAAGTTGGGCATCGCCCTCGATCACCCGATCTGACAAGGCTAAGGCTGCGTTGTGAGCGATGTTTAAAACAGCCTGAATCAGCTGCTCCCTGTCGCCTCTGAATTCGGGAATGGAGGTGTCGTAGTCTCTGATGACCCGCAAACCTCTAGGAAATTCAGCCACAACAAGAGAGCGCACTCGCTCACAAACCTCATGGATATTGACATCTCCCACCATGTGGGGCCGGCGATGCGGCGCCAACAGCCGGTCAACCAAGAGTTGCAAACGATCGGCTTCTCGAATGATGACCTGGGTGTATTCGGTCAGCTCCTTGGATTCCATTTCCATTTCGAGCAGCTGCGCGGCACCGCGAATACCACCCAAGGGGTTCTTGATCTCATGGGCTAAATTTCGAATGAGCTCTTTGTTGGCTTGGGCCTGGTCGATCAGCCGCTCTTCTCTGTCCTGCCGCGTTTGCTGCTGAATGGGCAGTAATTCAATAATCACTTCTTCGGATTGATCGGACTGTGCCACGATCACATGAACAGGAAGCGACTCTTCTGGATTGATGCGCAACAATTCGGCGTCGTAACGCAATGCCGCAAATTCATTGGCCTTGGCGCCAGAAAGTGCATGCAACAAGGGCTTGGGATCTGAAAAGAAATTCAAAAAGGATTCTCCTTCCAAACTTCTTCTGGACTGGCCCATCACGTCCTCTAATTCTGAGTTAACAAAGACGACAGTGCCATTGCTCTCCAGGACGGCAATGGGGGTGGCCAACCAATCGAATGCCTGAAAGCGGTGGTTCTGTGAAACGCCTGCCAAATTCATACTTCGCGATTGCGACCCAACAGCGGTGGTAGAACTCAATTTGGATTGATTTGAACTTTTCGCCATCTGAATTTCACTGAGATGGCACCGAGGCCAATTGAGATGTGTGACGACTCAACTCTCTTTTCAAAGCCATCAGGTCACGCGCCATGCGCTCAATTTGAGTTTGCATGTCCGCAGCACGGCGCTTGTATTGCGGGTTTTGCAAAGACTCGCCCTCTTGAAGGGCAGGTTGACCCACATTAAAAACTCGCACCATTTCGGCATGCCTGGCGCTCAGTTTCTGCCACTCATCCTCCAAAACAGTGCGTGCTTGAACATTTCGCTGAAGCACTTCTTTGGGGTTGTTCGGCATGATCGAAATGCGCTCAACGGCAGTGCCAGAAACCGCCGAGACAGGCTTTGGAGACTGAGCATTTTGAACACGCGTTCCCTCAATTTGAGTCGGATTTGAAATCAGCAGTTTTTGGCACTGACTGGGATCATTCGGTTGGTTGGTTATTTCTTGGCCACACTTGTAGACAGCTTGATCGGCCAACGCCAAACCTGCAAACCATGGCAATGCCATGAGCAGTATGTGCCATTGAAATTTCACAGATCTCAAGCCTGCAATCATGTCTCAAAAATCTTTCCTGAATGAAAAAGGACGGCCTGAGCCGTCCTTTTTGGGGTCGGGCTCAGCTGCCCAAACTCGCTGCAAATTAAAGTGAGTAGTACATTTCGTATTCGATGGGGTGCACGGCTTGACGGAAGCGTGTGACTTCACCCATTTTCAATTCAATGTAAGCGTCGAGCATGGAGTCAGTGAACACGCCACCTTTTGTAAGGAAGGCGCGGTCTTTGTCCAAATACTCGAGAGCTTGGTCTAGGCTGTGGCAAACGGTTGGCACCAATGCATCTTCTTCGGGAGGCAAATGGTACAAATCTTTGGTAGCAGCTTCGCCTGGATGGATCTTGTTCTCCACGCCGTCCAAACCAGCCATCATCAATGCAGAGAAGCACAGGTAGGGGTTGGCCATTGGATCTGGGAAACGCGCTTCAATGCGGCGACCTTTGTCAGAAGCAACGTGAGGAATGCGAATCGAAGCAGAACGGTTGCGGCTAGAGTAAGCCAACTTCACAGGTGCTTCAAATCCAGGCACCAAACGCTTGTAGCTGTTGGTGGTGGGGTTGGTGATGGCGTTCAATGCACGGGCGTGCTTGATGATGCCGCCAATGTAGTACAGCGCGAAGTCTGACAAACCTGCGTAGCCATTGCCAGCGAACAAGTTTTTGCCGTCTTTCCAGATGGACTGGTGAACGTGCATGCCAGAACCGTTGTCACCGACCAAAGGCTTGGGCATGAAAGTCGCCGTTTTGCCGTAGGCGTTGGCCACGTTCCAAACCACATACTTCAATGTTTGAGTCCAATCAGCGCGCTGCACCAAGGTGCTGAAACGTGTGCCGATTTCGTTTTGACCTGCGCCAGCCACTTCGTGGTGGAACACTTCAACAGGAATGCCCATGCCTTCGAGAATCAGGGACATTTCGGCGCGCATGTCTTGCGTGCTGTCAACGGGAGGCACTGGGAAGTAACCACCTTTGACCGTAGGACGGTGACCGCGGTTGCCGCCTTCCATTTTGGTTCCGCTGTTCCAGGGCGCTTCGTAGTCGTCGATCTTGAAGAACGAGCCGGACATGTCGCTGCCGAAACGAACGTCGTCGAACAAGAAGAATTCTGGCTCGGGTCCGAAGTATGCAGTGTCGCCCAAACCAGAAGCCTTCAAAAAAGCTTCAGCGCGCTTAGCGATAGAACGGGGGTCACGGTCGTAGGCTTTGCCATCACCGGGCTCCAACACGTCGCAACCCAAAATCAAAGTTGTTTCTTCGAAGAAGGGGTCAATGTTGGCCGTGATGGGATCGGGCATCAACAACATGTCGGAGGCTTCAATGCCCTTCCAACCTGCAATGGAAGAACCATCGAACGCGTGGCCGTCGGTGAATTTATCTTCGTCAAAGTGGGAAATAGGCACGGACACGTGCTGCTCTTTGCCACGGGTATCGGTGAAGCGAAAGTCAACAAATTTGACTTCATTGTCCTTCACCATTTTCATCACGTCTGCGACGGTCTTTGCCATCAAATTCTCCTAAGGATGGGTGTTGATAATTGGTTCTTCGGGAATGCAGTTTCTATGCCAACAAAAGCAGAGCGCCACAATGACCCAAGTCCGCTATTGTGCCCTGAGGACAGGGCTTCACTTTGCGACTTTCAGGGAATTTTTCGCGGCCAATTGATGCACCACAATACACCACAAATGCACCATTATAGTGCCAAATAAGTTAGCGCACCATTTCAGGGCCAAGCTCGACTTCAAAAGGCTTTAAGCCTTCTTTCAAAGCCATAAAAGCAGATTCAACTTGCGGCTCTGCGCCCTTCACGCCCAGTTCGATGTGCTTGCCCCACTTGGGATGGTCCACGCTGGGCAAGCTAAAAACCTTGATGCCCGCGTGTTGCAATTCAATGCGCTCCATCAAGGGGGTGAGGGTTGCCTCCATGGCGCCAAAAACAATCACAGACCTCTCGATGCGCTTGGGCGCTGCGCCCCAAGTTTGGCAATAGGCATCGAGTTTGTCTTGCATCATGGGCCACGCCATGACGGGGAAACCAGGCACAAAGTGAAGCATGCCTTGTCGTGCGCCCTGGCAAGTGAAACCAGGAATTTTGTTGTAGGGGTTGTGAATGATCTGAGCACCTTGAGGAAAGGTGCCCATGTTCAATCGGTGAAGGTTGTCATTGCGGTCAGGCTCAAAGGCAACCCCCTGCTCTAAGGCGACATCGCGCATGCGTTCCAAGATCAAGGCCTTGGCTTCAGGGTGCAATGCCAAAGGCACACCCAAAGCTTGGGCCGCGCATTGGCGGGTGTGATCGTCTGGCGTTGCACCAATGCCACCGCAAGAGAAGACCACGTCACCTGATGCGAAAGCACGGGTTAAGACCTGTGTAATGCGCTCAGGAGAGTCACCCACATACTCGGCCCAAGCCAGCTGCAAACCTCGCTCAATCAGCAACTCTATGAATTTGGGCAAGTGTTTGTCTGATCTTTTGCCTGACAAAATTTCATCGCCAATGATGATGATGCCGATGGAAGGCGGTGTGAGTGGCAAGCTTGAGTTCATAGTGATACTTCGTTCAGAATGGTCATGGGCTCTTCTCTGAGGCTGCTTAAAGCAAGCAACAAAAAATGAACAAACCAAAGTGCTGAAAAGATAAAAACGAGGGTGTAAATCCAAACGGCAATAGGAATAAGAATGACAAACGCAGCGGCAAACAAAGCGCCAGAAGCCCACACCAAACTTGGCGCTGCACCCATTGCACCGGTTAGAACACCCATGCCTAACAATTGAAATCGATAACGCTTCATGAGCTCTACCCGTTCTTGACTAGACGCATGTTCAGCCAAGACATCGTAGGTCATGACCCTGTAGGTCAGCCATCCCCAAATCAATGCTGGCAATAGGATGGCCAGCGGCGGTACCCACCAAAGGGGCAAGGTGAGAATCAATGCGCCCAAGGCCAAGATGACAGACATGAGAGTCCACAAGACGCTTTGCCATAAAGAGCCACCTCGCTTGCGCTCTAAATTGGGGAAACGTCTTGCGCCAACCAAACTCACGAGTGCTGGCGTCATCATGAATGACACTGCCAACAAGGACATGATCATAACGACCGGCGTCACAGCCAGAATAATGACCAATGGCGCAAGCACCGTCTTCAAATTCATCAAACCGACACGCCCCAACCAAGTCCATGCCCACCCGATGACAGGGCTGCCTTCCATCCCAGTTCGCACGGTGTCGACAGCAAGGTCCCAGTAAATGGCACCCAAGCCTGTCACGATGACCGCCATCAAAATGAGTGGCAACAAAGAGAGCATGATGACCTTTGGATGCAGGCAGTAAGCAAGCGCGCGCCAAAAAGAGTCCATGAAAAGTTTCATGAACTTGCACTCTTGCTCAGGAAACGCATGAAGCCTAATTTTTGTTGTGCCCAAAAACTTTGTCCATATTCGCGGCCCTCTTCCACTTGATCTCGAACACCTGTTGGATCGTATCTGTTTGAGAAGTCAGCGGTTTTGAACATCATGTCCCACCATGGAAACAAGACACCGAAGTTGTGTCCACCTAAGGTTTTTCGACCAGCTGACTCGTGACCAATGCCAATGGCATGGTGCAAGCGATGAAACCTAGGGCTAACAAACAAGCGATCTCCAAGCCAGCCAAAACTGCATCTGATGTTGGCGTGTTGAAAACTTTCACTCAATTGACTTAACACCACCAAGGCAATGAATTGCCCCGGGCCCACGCCGATCAGTTTGGCCACCACAGACAATAAAAGCGCGGTGATCACATCGTCGAGCAAATGATTGCGGTTGTCTGTCCAGAGGGTCATTTGCCTTTGCGAATGATGCAAAGAATGCAGAGCCCACCAACGATTGAGCTGATGCTGTCCTCTGTGAATCAGATAGTTAACAAAATCGAAGACGACAAGGTAGAGAATGAAGCTGACCCAAGCAATGTCGGAGACGCCTGGCCAAAATGCGTCGATGTTGAAGGTTGGAAGCCCGTGCACGCGCAACATGCCAAACACAGTATCAAGAGCATCTTCAAAAGTAAAAAACATGACCAACTTGAACAAGCCCAAACGGTGAATGAGGGTGTAAATGACATCAACTTTGACACCCTGGGAATCCGTGACAGGTTCGTAAGGTCGCCATTTTTCCAAAGGCGCAATGAAGACAAGCAACAGCAGGATTTGCAAGAAGCCAATTAAGAGCCAACCTGTGCCTTCGTAGGCCACATCCAGCAAGTTACCGGCACCTCCAGCAAAGGCGATGGGCTGAACCACACTTTCAAACAACAAGGTTTGCAATGCTGAGAAGGTGTCAAGGAGCCAATCAATCATGGATGTAAGCATGGCGTTAAAAATAAGAAGTGATGAAGGTTCAAGGGGCTTTATGGCACTGTAGCAAGGAGTTTCGAATATTGCGGGTGTTGGCGCAAACTGGCAAAACAAAACCCTTTGTCTTTCAAGCCCACAATGAGGGGCTCTAGCACCGCAGGTGCCCAAGGATCTTGGCGCGACCAAATGCCCAAATGGGCCATCAAAATATCGCCAGATTTGACGCTCTTAAGCGCAGCCTGAAGCAAAGCAGGGTTGCTGTGGGTTTGACTGGACAATTCGTCCCCTAAAAAACCAGCAGGCGCCCAAGCCACGTGCGTGTAGCCACATTGACTGGCTGCCTTCAATAAAGCGGGCGAAGTTTTGCCCCCCGGCGCTCTGAAAAGCGGCAAACTTGCGCGGCCAGTCATGGCCTCCAAACGCTGAGAGGCTTTTTTCAAGTTAGCACAATAGTTTTCGGCACTCCAAATTAAGTTTTGGTCCTTTTGCTCACCTGAACTGGGCCGAATTTTGAAAGTTCGGGCATCGATATCCGATCGCCAATAAGCATGGTCGTAGGTATGGCTTGCAAAATCATGACCTTCACTGCCGCGCGCCTTCCACCATGCAGACCAGTGTTGACCCAGGCTGCCGTCACCCTCTTGCGTTTTTTCATGGGCTCCAAAAAAGGTCACAGGTACTTGATGCTTGCGCAGTACGTCAGCAATCAAGGGGGCCATGCCCATGTGGCCTGTGTCAAAGGTCAGGTAAATGAGCTTTTGGCATTGCAGCGAAGGTTTGAGAGACTCGGCAGCCACTGCCAACGAAAGCGCATTGAACAAGAGTACGCCCAGACATATCCGGGGCAGACGCTTGCTCAAAGTGTCATTGGCGCGGCGCATGGTCCAAGGTCCAAACCCCATGCGGTGATTTGCCCACTTTGATTTGACGCACCACTTGGCGGGTGCTCATATCGATGACAGTTAACTTTTGAGCCCAACGAGAAGCTAGCAAAATGGTTTTGCCATCGGCCGTGATGTCCATGCAATCTGGCCCACTGGGTCCTGGAAACTTGTCAACCACCGCAAGGCTTTTGTAATCGATTTTGCTGATGGAGTTGCCTACACGGTTACTGACCAACACATGCTGCTTGTCACCCAGGGCACGGAAAGCATGCGCGCCTTTGCCAGTTTGAATCAATTTAATTTTTTTAGCGGGGTTTTTAGACACGTCATAAACCTCTACCCCATCACCGCCCGTCAGACCAATTAACAATGTTTTGTCATCAGGCGTGACAAACACATCAGCTGGCATGGGGCCCGTTTTCACGCGCCACTTGATGGTTTGGGTGTTCAGATCAATGGCGACCAATTCATTGCTGTCTTGCATGGTGGCCCACACAGTGGTGCTCTTGCTGTCAATCCACATGTGGCTGGGAGTTTTAGCCGATTGAATGCGCTTGATCAAGGTGGGCGTTTGGCCATCCCATTTGTAGATGTCAATGTGATTGAGTCGGTTGGCGACCGTGACGAACCATTTCATGTCAGGCGAAAAGCGCAAGTGATAAGGATCCAAAATGCCTGGAATCACACGTTGGACTTCTGCGGTTCGGGGATCGATGAAGGTCAGAGAATCGGACAGGGCATTGGCCACAATGACTGATTTTTCATCAGGCGTGAGGTACAAATGGTGGGGCTCTTTGCCGGTAGGAATGCGCTTGGTTTCAGTCCAAGTGACGGGGTCAATGACACTGACATTCCCTTCGAGGGAATTTAAGACAAAAATGGGGGCCGGCGCCTGCACCGCAGGCTCAGGGGGCGCAGGTTTAGGCCCTGAGGACATGGCCGAAGCAAGACCGAAAGTGGCCAAACCAATTGTCAAGGTCAGTGCTTGTAAGATCATCCCTTGAGTGTAATGGGGTATTGGAAGGCATCCTTGTCTGTCAAGCGCAATCTTTTTAATTTTTGAGGTTTTCTAGTGTCAAAATTGTCTGCATGACTGACCCCTCTCTGATCTCCATCTTGGGTGTTGACTTGGAAGTGAAACACATCCCCTTGAACAAGCCATTGGCCCTAAAGGATACAGCTCCCAGTTGCGTTTTTTTGCACGAAGGACTGGGCAGTGTGGCCCTCTGGAAAGATTGGCCAGCGCAAATCTGCCAAAGTCTGGGCTGCGAAGGCTGGGTTTATTCACGCCAAGGCTATGGGCAATCTGAAGGCATTTTTGACGTGCGCGGTGCTGGAAAACTTCCATCGAACTACATGCACCGTGAGGCTTTGGAAGTTCTTCCCGCTTTGTTGGCACATTTGGAAATTGCCAATCCCCTTTTGATTGGCCACTCCGATGGCGGCACCATTGCTCTCATTCATGCCAGTGAATTTTCGGTTGCAGGCTGTGTGGTCATGGCGCCCCATGTGATGGTGGAAGACATTTCTGTTCAGGCCATTTCTCATGCGCGAGATCACTTTGAAAAACTCAAACCCAAGTTAGCAGCCTTTCACAAAGATGTCGATGTCGCCTTCTGGCAGTGGAACGATGTATGGTTGAGTGAGGCCTTTGGTAATTTTGACATTCGGCCTTTGCTTTCAAAAATTCAATCGCCCTTGATGGCCATTCAAGGTGCAGATGACCCTTATGGAACCATGAAACAAATCGATGAAATTGCGGCGCACGCAACTCAAACTCAATTGGTGAAATTTGAAAACTGCGGGCACAGTCCTCATAAGGACCAGCCTTTGAAAGTACTTCAGGCTTTGAAGTATTTTTCGAGTTCGCTGGGCAAGATCCAACGCCATTGACCGGGCGCCAAATCTGCTGGCAACTGCAAATTGCCAATGGCACTGCGGTGCAGCCCCTCCACCCGGTTGCCAACAGCCGCCAACATGCGCTTGACTTGGTGGTACTTGCCCTCTGTGAGGGTGAGTTTCAAATGGGTGTCTGACACCATTTCACAGGCCGCTGCTTGAACAGGCTTTGGGCTGTCATCTAGCACCACGCCTGACAATAATTTTTCCACTTGTTGCACCGTGATCTCGTGCTTGGTGGTGACCTCATACACCTTGGGCATGTGGTGCTTGGGTGAACTCATGCGGTGAATGAACTTGCCATCATCGGTGAGCAACAACAAGCCCGTGGTGTCTTGGTCTAAGCGGCCCACCGCTTGAACGCCTTGGACCGCAGCTTTTTGAGGACGCAGTCTTAAAGGGGAAGGCAACAAGGTGTAGATGCTGGGCCAAGTAGATGGCTTTTGTGAGCACTCTGTGCCTGTGGGTTTGTGCAGCATGAGGTAAGCGCGGTCAAAGTAAGGCCACTCTGTGCCCTGCACTTTGAACTTGAGATTTTCCGGATCCAAGAAAACGCCGGGATCTTCTTGCGCCTCGCCATTCACGCTCACATGGCCATGTTGCACCAAACCAGCGCAGACACGACGGGTGCCAAAACCTTGGCTAAAGAGGACGTCCTCTAAGCGCATGGGTTTCATGTCACAACTCGCTCTGAGTTCACTGAGCTCAGTGAATTATTTCAAGGCTTTAAAACGCACACGCTTAGGCTTGGCGCCCTCTTCGCCCAAACGCTTCTTCTTGTCGGCTTCGTACTCTTGGTAATTGCCGTCAAAGAACACCCACTGGCTGTCGCCTTCAGCGGCCAAGATATGTGTGGCAATACGATCAAGAAACCATCGATCGTGGCTAATGACCATGACCGAGCCTGCAAACTCAAGCAAGGCATCTTCCAAGGCGCGCAATGTTTCCACATCCAAGTCGTTGGAGGGTTCGTCCAGCAGCAACACGTTGCCGCCTTCGATGAGGGTTTTGGCCAAGTGCAAACGGCCGCGCTCACCACCTGACAACATGCCCACTTTCTTTTGCTGATCGCCACCATTGAAGTTGAAGCGGCCGCAATAAGCACGGCTGGGCATTTGAAATTTACCGACAGTCATGATGTCTAAACCACCAGAGACATCTTCCCAAACGGTTTTGTCGTTTGACAGGTCGTCACGGTTTTGATCGACGAAGGCCATCTTCACGGTTTGACCCACTTTGATAGAGCCGCTGTCGGGCTGTTCTTTGCCTGCGATGAGTTTGAAGAGTGTTGATTTACCTGCGCCGTTAGGTCCGATGATACCGACGATGGCGCCTGCGGGCACTTTAAAGCTCAGGTTGTCAATCAGCAAACGATCGCCAAAAGACTTGCTGACGTTGGTGAATTCAAAAACTTCGTTGCCCAGTCGCTCGGCCACAGGAATGAAAATTTCCTGTGTTTCATTGCGTTTTTGGTAATCGTAATCGCTCAGTTCTTCAAAGCGTGCCAAGCGCGCCTTGCTCTTGGCTTGACGACCTTTTGGATTGGAGCGGGCCCACTCCAATTCTTTTTTCATGGCCTTGGTGCGTGCGTCTTCTGTGCGTTGCTCTTGGCCCAAGCGCGTCTCTTTTTGCTCTAACCAATTGGAATAGTTGCCCTTGTAAGGAATGCCGTGCCCGCGGTCAAGTTCCAAAATCCATTCGGCCGCATTGTCTAAGAAATAGCGATCGTGGGTAATGGCCACCACGGTGCCCGGGAAGCGTTGCAAAAACAATTCGAGCCAGTCAACACTTTCTGCGTCCAAGTGGTTGGTGGGTTCGTCAAGCAGCAACATGTCGGGGCGGCTGAGCAACAAACGGCACAAGGCTACACGGCGTTTTTCACCACCAGAAAGTTTGCCAATGATGGCGTCCCATGGGGGCAAGCGCAAAGCGTCGGCAGCAATTTCAAGTTGGTGGTCAGATGCGTCGCCTGCTGTGGCGATGATGGCCTCGAGTTTGGCTTGCTCTGCAGCCAGCGCATCAAAATCGGCGTCTTCTTCAGCATAGGCTGCATAAACTTCTTCGAGGCGTGCTTGCGCCGCTTTCACTTCGCCCATGCCACCTTCAACGGCTTCGCGAACGGTTTCGTCGGGGTCCATCTGCGGCTCTTGGGGCAGGTAACCAATTTTGAGGCCTGCCATGGGAATGGCTTCGCCTTCAATTTCCTTGTCAATGCCAGCCATGATTTTCAGCAGCGTTGACTTGCCTGAGCCGTTCAAGCCGAGGACGCCAATCTTGGCGCCAGGAAAGAAACTGAGAGAAATGTCTTTGAGAATGTGACGCTTCGGCGGCACGATCTTGCCGACGCGGTTCATAGAAAAAACGTATTGGGCCATGGCTGGAATGCTCTTCAAAAAGGGAGGGGAAAGATGATTTTCCAAAAGCGGAACTTAAATTTTTCCTAACCCATGATTATCCCTGTCTTTAGGGACCCCTTCAGGGGTTTCTAAGCCTGAAATTTCTCAAATTACAAGACTCGATCGCCCGATTTACCACTTCGGCTGGAAAATTGAACCAGCGCGTCTTGGGTTTCTAGGCCAATTCTGGCGACCCGTCCCCCGTAAACTTGTGATTTGAGCCAATCCGCCTCTGCTTCCAAAGCTTCGGCTGACTTCACGGCTGTGAACCAAACCTTTGCCTCGGCATCCCATCGGTAGCCACGGGCTTTGAGTTTGTCTTTGGTTTCAAAGGGCGACCCAAATGCTTTGACCACTGTTCGGGCTTGTTCGGCTGACTTAAAAAGTTGTTGCAGACCTGTTGATGGCATGTCGTCTGGCTGGGCCTTCAAGGGCGAAGACAAGACTCGAAGCAAAGCATGGCAATCTACTTGTGCACGGTGCGCGTCGTAAAACCATCCCAATTCGCTGCACAAAAACTCAAGCTTGGCAGAGCCCAAACCTTGAGCCTTCCAGTTGATGCCTGCAAAGGAGCAGGCCCATGCTTTGTGCTCAAACACCCCTAATCGGTTTTCAACGAAGGGGCGATCGAAGCCAGCGTTGTGCGCCACGATGAGGTCTGCGCGTTGCACCATGCCAATGATTTGGGCTTCGTTGAGTTTTTGGCCTTTGACGTCTTGTGGGGTGATGCCTGTGAGCTTCACAATTTCTGCTGGGATGGGTCTGCCTGGGTCTTCGAAATCTTCATAAACCTCAACCACACCAACAGGTTGACCCGTCTGCATGTCAACAGCCACAGACAGCATGGCCAACTCAATGATATTTTCGGCGCGCCAATCTAGGCCAGTCGTTTCCGTGTCCAAAATGAGGACCCGCTTGGTCGGTGCGCCAGACCCAGGTCCAAAGTCAAGAATTGGAACCAAGCGTCGTTTGACTTTGAAGTCTGGGTGGGCTGACAACTTGTCAGCCATTTCATCGAAATTCATCATTGCTCACTTTTTTCAGAAGTGCCTATTTTGACGGATGAAACAAGGCATCTGCCAAACCGCCACTTCGGGTGACTCGCTGCGCTACTGCGTTGAACAAAACCGAGGCATTGGGGGTCCACCAGCTCAGGCGCGATTTAGCACGCGTGACCCCGGTGTAAAGCAGCTCGCGTGTGAGCACGGGGGCATCTCGGTCAGGCAGCACCAGAAGCACATGGCCGTATTCTGAACCTTGCGATTTGTGAACGGTCATGGCCCAAACAGTTTCAACGGCATCCAAGCGAGACGGCAACACCCAGCGCACACCGCCTTTGCCATCGGGGAACGCAACGCGAAGGCCATTGGCAGTGGGTAAACACTGGCCCACATCGCCGTTCATGAGCTGAAGGTGATAGTCATTGCGGGTGACCATGATGGGACGTCCGACGAACCAGGCGTCTTGCGCTTTGGCAGGCTGGAAGTTTTTCTCTGAGTTTTTAAACAAGCCTAGTGCCATGGCGATTCGCTCGTTCAAAGATTGAACACCCCATGCGCCTTGTCGCAGTGCACAGAGCACTTGAAACTCACTGAAACGGTTCAGCAACTGAAGAGCCTGCGCGTTGTCACAGAAGGCTTCGGCTTGTTGCAGGGGTTTCAAAATTTCCAACCAAGCGGACCACCCATCACGCAATGCAAGAACAACTGCTGGATGCAACTGCCCTTGCGGCCTCTCGCGCCATTCATCTGGCCACCTTTGAACCTCTGGCTTTTCAATGTTGTCGCCAGCGCTGGCATTATTTAAGGCATGCCATTGTTTTTTAATTTGCTGCTGGTCGCCAGCGTTGATCAATTTAGCCCATTGACCGATGGCGCTGTTGGCATGAAAGCGTCGGCTCACATGCAGCACCGCAGTTTGTTCTGGCAAGGTGTAGGGTTTGGTGGGGTGCGCTTGGATGGCCTTGTCTGCTTGAGCCGCACCCTCGCACAATTGAGACCACACAGCGCCAGCTTCTACCGATGCCAACTGATCTTTGTCGCCCAACAAAACCAGCCTGGCCTGTACCGGCACACATTTCATCAATCGCGCCATGAGCTCAAGATCAATCATGGAGGCTTCGTCGACCACCACCAAATCCGTAGCCAATGATGGCGCAGCCCTTGCAGCCGCATCAGGGTTGTACTGCAAAAGTTGATGCAAGGTAACAGCATTCGAGGGAATACCTTCACTCCAGCCCTTGGGTAGGCTGGCCAATGCCAATTGAATCGATGAACTCAAGCGGCTGGCAGCCTTGCCTGTGGGGGCTGCCAAATGAATGCGCAATGTTGTTTGTTGATCGTGGGCAGATTGTTGCAGCAAGGCCAACAAGCGAACCACTGTGGTTGTTTTGCCTGTGCCCGGTCCGCCGGTAATGAGGGTCAGGCCGGCACGCAAAGCTTTGGCACATGCAATGCGCTGCCAATCTGTTTCCTCACTTGGAAGGCCAAACAGTTTGTTCAGTTTTTCATCGCTGTTCGCAGGTACTTCAAAGTTTTGCGACAGCCGCATTTGAACGGAGGCTTGAATGCTTTGTTCTGCATGCCAAGCGCGCCTTAAGTACACACGCAGGGCTTGGCCGTTTTCTTTGAAAGAAAGCATGATGGGTGAATTGTCGCCAATGGCCCATGGCATTGTTTTGGCAGCTTCAGCCCATGGGTTGTAGGGTGTGGTGAACAAATCTACAGGCTGTTCATTCTGCTTTGAATTGGCAACAAGCTGATTCAATGCCTTGGTTTGCACATCGGTCCAGTCAAGCAAATGCGCTGGGTCTTGGATCAAAGCATCAAGGTCCAAGCAAGCGTGCCCTCTTCCCATTTGGTAGCTGACCAAAAGCGCCAGCAAGTCGTGCAAGGGCTCTGGAGTGGTTTGATGCGACTTTAAAAATTGGAGCCATGCCACATCCAAAGCTGTCCACGGCCAGCCTGCCAAGGCAGATGCAAAGGGAGACGCTGAAGTGTTGCTGATCGGGGCTTGTGAGAGGGTCATGACAATACCCCTGCTGCACTGGATGGCTGATTCAATTTAAATGCTTCGTCCAAGGCATGAATCAGATCGTAGGATGGCTTATTGACATAGCACCCCTGCCCGGCTTGATCGATACCCCGCAAGTACAGATAGATGGCACCGCCCACGTGCTGCTCGTAGTTGTAATCTTTGAGGCGAGACTTTAAGAGTCGGTGAACCGCCAAGATGTACAAGGTGTATTGCACGTCGTAGCGATGACTGAGCATGCTGCTTGTGATGCTGTCTTGTGAATAGTCGGGCAATTTGTTCGACTTGTAATCGAGCACGTAATAGCGGCCTTGGTGCTCAAACACAATGTCCATGAAGCCCGTTAGCAAGCCATTCAATTGCTGCGCCTGCAAAGCAGGGCGGGCTTTGTTGGGATGCAAAGATGTGCTAATGATTTGATCCATGTACAGCGTTGAAACACCATGCGTTTTGAACGTGAAGCCCATTTCTGGCCACGCGTTTTGGGCGTTGAGTTGCGACAAGCTCAAACAATGTTGATCTGACCCCAATTGTGTGAACTGAGCGGCTGCGCATTGGCGAATGAGTTGCAGGCAAAGGGTTTGGTCTTCGAGGCCAAGTTGCAGGCTGTTGGCTTGGGTTTGCCACCAGCCTTGCCATCGAATTCTGACTTCAGCTGATAGGTCTGATTCGTTTTGCAGAAGGGGCCAGCCTTCTTTCAGCTGCCATTCGAAGATGTCGTGTAACAGGGTACCGTAGGCACTGCCTGCAGGGAAATGATTGAACGGGACTTGCTCCGTTTTTACAGATGATGCGTCATCTGCCAGGAGCAGGTCATTGGCGTTGGCCACTGGGTTGTCAATTTGAGAATCTAACCAGCGCTCTTCGCGCGCAAGACCCGAGCCTGTGGCCTGCCATTTGGTATCACTGAGCTTGCGGGTGAGTGCACTGAAGCTGGCTGTCCAACCTGCATTGGGCAACACCCGCGATGGCGATCTTGCAGCAGTTGGCGCTTCTAAGTTGGTCGCATTTAAAGGCGCATACAACTGCGCATTGGATTCGGGCGCATGAACGACTTCAATGTCATCGCAGCTTGCCCAGGCCTGTAATTTTTCTTGCAAATCATCAGCAGACTTTCGTTGTAGCAAAAAACTTAAAGCACTTTGCGCTTGTGTCTCTTTGCTTTTGAAATCGCCTTGACGTTTGGCAACGCCTATCCAAAGGGCTTGCTGCGCACGGGTGAAGGCAACGTACAGCAAACGAATGTCTTCTTGGAGACGTTCTTCGGCCGTTCGAAGCGAGTCATCTTTGTCTTCTCTGAAATTGGAGACAAAAGGTAAAAACACCAAGGGGTATTGCAAACCCTTGGCTTTGTGAAAGGTGATGACTTGGACCAACTCGGCATCTGTTTCAAGACGCATTTGCGCGCTCTCACCTTGTGCCTGAGGATCTGCCAATTGATCGGTGAGGAAACGAAGCAATGCAGATTCACCTTGCAATGGAAGGCTGGCTGATTGCAACAATTCACCCAAATGCAACAGATTGGTCAAGCGCCGTTCAGCGGTATCGCCTTCGGCTTGCATGCGCCTGCCAATGTCTTGTTCGTGCACCATTTTGTAGAGCATTGGCAAGAAGCCTTGACGTTGCCAGGTGTGGTGCCATGCATTGAAACGCTCTACCCAAATGTCCCAGGCTTCTTCTTCACTGAACACCTGCTCTATTTCAGACAAGCTGAGGCACAAGGTTCGAGTGGTGAGTGCAGCGCGCAGCAATTTAGCATTGCGCGCTTGTAAGACAGCTTCTAAAATGCAGGCCAAATCGAGCGCCTCACGTGTGGCGTACACACTGTCACGGTCTGATAAGTAGACACTTCTAACGCTTCGCTGGGCCAAGGCTTGGCGGATTTTTTTGGCTTCTTGGCCGTCTCTGACCAAAACCGCCATGTGACCGGGTTGAGCGATGCCTTGATTCAATAGCGCGACCATTTGCGTGGCACAAATCTGTGCCATCTCTTCACTGTATTGCTTGCCACTCAAGGGTTTATCGGCGGCCAAATGCCATACCGTGAGCGCAGGGAGTTTTTGGCCATTGGCCAAGCGCAGGCTTTCAGCCTTGGCAGGTGTGGGTGTTTTCACACGCTCAAACGGCACTTCACCAAAAGGGTTCTGAGCCGTTGCAAACAGGTGATTCACAGCATTGACCACTTCCAGGCTGGACCTGAAATTTTCTGTGAGCGTCCAAATGGATTCAGCCGCATGCCTTGCGTTCAAGTAGGTTGGCAAATCGGCGCCTCGAAAACTGTAGATGGCTTGTTTCGGATCGCCAATCATTAAAAATGCGCTGGCATTTTCATGTTCTGCATGGCCTGCAGTGCCTGCCGCATGATTTGGCAAATTTGCTGGGCCATAAATGCACGACAGTGACTCATATTGCCAAGGGTCGGTGTCTTGAAACTCATCCACCATGGCCACAGGAAACTGCGCGCGAACAATCTGGGGTAAGCGACTGTCTGGTGCATGCAGTGCCGCGTGCAATCGTTGCAGCAAATCTGAAAAATCAAAGCTGGCCAAACTTCTTTTTTGCTGCAGATAAGCACGCCCCACTTTGAGTGCGGCGTGTTGCAGCAAATTAACACCCACTACAGGCTCGCTTTGTCGCTCAGCCATCCAAAGACCTATTGCGGTCCAGACACCATGAGCGTTGTCAATCGGCTTGGAACCACCCCTCAAGCCAGCATTGAGCTTTTCAAAGCTAAATTTGGAAAGTGCAGCCATGTCGGCCTCTTCACCAGAAGCCCAATCTGAAAGATGGCGAAGGAAGTACGCGTGCTTGTTGACTCGATAGTGATTGCGATTCAAATCATTTTCAAGCGCCTTGCTCAACAAGTCCAGTGCGTGAGACATGTTGTTCAACAACAGCTGCCTGGCTTGCGCCTCTAAGTGCAGAACACGTTCTTGCCACTGAGACCAAGCAAGCACCAAGGCTTTTGGATCTGGATCTTGCGAGGCATCAGGAAAACCACCGGGTGACTTCTCAAACTTTTGCCAAAGTGATTGAATGTTTTTCAGCAAAGCAACGGGTGCCCCACCCAAATCCTTCATGGCGCCCAGTTGCTTGACTTCCATCGGGTAAACGCATTGTCGCCAGTAGTCTTTCACCAGCTTCAACTTCAAAGCCGGTGCATCGTTTAAGCGCTTTTGATCAAACAAACTCTGGCTGTCAAAAGCATGTTGGCGCAACATGCGACTCGACCAGCTGTGAATGGTGTAAATGGCAGCTTCGTCCATCCACTGCGCGGCTTCTTCTAAGCGTTCAGCATGCTGCGCATTCAAATCGGTGCCCAAGTTTTCTTGAAGGTGCTGCAAAAAATCATCGGTAACTTGAGAATGTCCCCTGAAGAATTGGGCAGCCTGTGCCAATCTGTCGCGGATGCGATCTCGCAACTCTGCTGTGGCGGCCTCGGTAAAAGTCATCACTAAGATTTGAGGCGGCATGAGGCCCGGCCCTGACCAACCATGGCCCAGAATGAGACGCACATAAAGCGCGGCCAATGTCCAAGTTTTGCCTGTGCCGGCGCTGGCCTCAATGAGTTGAATGCCTGTTAAAGGCAATTTAAGTACATTGAGCTTTTGCGTTTTCAAGTCACTCACGACACACCGCCTTGAATCGAAGCTGCATGGATCAAATCGCCGTACAAAAGAGGCGCCCAGTTTGGCAGACCTTCAGTGAGCGGATCAAAATTGTCGAACGATCTTTGGACGTACAAAGAACGCGCCAAATCGGTGTTCTCAGAAAAGCCATCGGAAAATTCTTTGCGCGCCTTGTCCAAGGCCATCTCGATGATCTGGTCAGCCGCCACTTCTTTGCCTGACTGAGCATTTCGGATTTGCTCTGATACAAATGCCAAGCCTGCTTTCAGGGTCGTGGGCAAGGGCTGGGCCCATGCCTGCGCATACACAGCAAGCCACTGAGCCAACAATTGTTGGGCCGCTTGAGGCGACATGGCAGGCAACACGGCCACAGCATCAAGTCCAATGGCCACGGAGCGGACTGTCCAGCCTGCTGCGCTTAACAGCACATGATTGGGCCAAAGATTGATCAAGACATCGGCGCGGGCAGACTGTTGATCCTTTTCACCTATAGCCACCGCACCGGGTCGCCTGTTCAGCTGCAGTGTTCGAACGAGATCGGAATCAATTGACAACTGATCGGATGCATGCAGTTCTTGGCGCAAACCAAGGATCTCGGCACTGATGCGCACATCACCCCAAGGCATGGCAATCATGACAGCCACGGATTGAGTCGGCAGCGCTTGTGGGTACTTTTCTAAATAGGCGTCTGCTCGGTCAATGACGCGAAGTGCTGCATCGTATTGCTGTTTCAATGCCAATTGTCCCAAAGCGCCCATTGGCAACTGACCCAGCAACTTTTCAACTTCGAGTTGCAGTTCGATGTCTTCGGCTTCGAGCAAGTGGCGACCCAAGGCATACCTGTCGAGCCCATTCAGTGTGAAGTTCTCATCCTCTAGCATGGCCTCTTCAGGGCCCTTGAGCAGAACACCCAAACGACTGCGCCAATAAACATCGACAGGTTGCTTGAGCAAACGCATGCATTCCTGCAAAGGCCATTCTGAAATAGCTGGCAATTCGGAGAGGGACGCTTGAGGAGCAGAAGGCACAGAAAACGAAGATTTGATTTCACAGCCAATTTTCTGCGCAGTCTCCCAATCGTCTGCGTAGGTGAAGAATTTTGAATGGGGTTCAAAGTATTTGGCAGAGAATGCTTGCAAGGGCTGCAAGTCGGCACCAAGCTCGGGTGAGAAACGGGCCTTCAAGGTATCACGCAACTGAGCAACCAAGACAGAAGGAGGCATCTTCTGATTGTCTGTAGACCTGCGTCCTTGCCAACTGATATACAGTTTTTCACGGGCTGACAAAAAGGCTTCCAAGAACAAGTAACGGTCGTCTTCACGGCGCGAGCGATCGCCTGCAAGCCAATGCGTGGTCATCAGGTCAAAATCGCGAGGCGTGCTTTGGCGGGGATAAGCGCCATCGTTCATACCCAGCAAACACAGGCCCCTGAAGGGAATGGCACGCATGGGCATGAGGGTTGAAAACTGCACACCGCCACCAAAGAAACGTTGCTGTAGCCCTGTTGATTCAAGGCCCGACAACCAATGTTCTCGCACCACGGTTAAGGGCAATGGCTCCGACAAACCAGCCTGTTCACACAAGGATTGCCATTGTGTCAGCTCTTGCTTTAAACGCAGCAACATGCGTTCATCGGTTTCGTTGTCGGCTTCAAAAAAACGTGCGATCAAGTCGTGCATGACCGAGCACCACTCGGCAGGCGCATGCGTGGCATTCAATTGAGTCAAACTGATGGACACAGCCTCCAACCACTGCGCCAGATAGCCCACCTTCAAAGCACTCAGGCCAGACACTTGAGGCAAGGGCAAGACACCTTGCCATGACGCAGTGCCTTCGGTTTGCCCAGCGGCATAACCCAAAATCAATCGTTGTAAGCCATAGGCCCAGGTGTTTTGCTGTGCATGAGGCATGCTGTTGGGCACGCCCCATTTTTGCCGGTGCGTTGGATTCAAGCCCCAGCGCACAGCAGCGCCCTGAAGCCAATTTTTCATGGTTTGGACATCGGACTGCTCCATTTGAAACTTAGCTCGCACGGCCGACACTTCAAACAGGCTGAGCCATTCCGACAAAGTGACCCTTGCTTCAGGCAGGTTTAACAAAAACTCAAGCGCTTGGACCAGCGGCACTTGACGTGGCGTGGTGTCTGCCACTGAAAAAGGAATGTGCCGGGGATGCTGAGCTGGAAAACGGCCAAACACCGCTTGAATGTGCGGTGAGAAGCTGGCCATATCAGGCACCATGACCATCACATCACCAGGCTTCCAACTTGGGTTTTCATCAAACCAAGCCCAAAGTCGATCGTGCAAAATTTCAACTTCACGCTGCGCTGAATGCGCTCGAACCATTTGAATGCTGTCATCATCGGGCAAGGGTTCAGGACGCTCAGGCATGGCCTTCAAATTCAAAATATCAGACTGAATATTCTGCAATCGTGAGGCAGAAGCTTGTTCAGCTGGATCTACAAAAAAAGTTTGCTTGCTCATGACGCTCAAGGCGTTTTCAGGCTGGTCAAAGCGCTCTAACGCGTGCAAATAATCTCGACCTTGTTGCCCCCATGAAGAAAGTAGCGAATGCTTCTGCGCCACCAAGTCCATGTCATGGCCCCAGTATTCTTGGCAAGGATTTTGGACCATCATGATGACTTGACACCAGCGACCCAAGGCAGCCAAGGCCTCTACCACTTGCATGGGCAAGTTGGAAATACCGAACACCACAATGCGAGGCGGCAAACCTTCTGGTTTTAAAGTACTCGCTTGTTGAACCTTGTGCATGAATTGCGAATACACGTCGGCCCTAGAATGGCATTGTGAGGAAAGCTCGGGGGCTTGCGTTTGCAACACATCTTGTTGCAGTTGTTGCCACAACTGTGCTTGCCAAACTTGGTCGGGTGGCATGGCTTTGCGCTCTGCTTTGTAGCGCAACACAAACTGGCCATTGCCCCAATCGGTGAGCCAATCGGCACGGTAACTTTGGTAACCGTCAAACACGTCGGCCACTTGTTGGGCCAATTGATACCTTTGGCGCCCAAGCGGATCGTCTTTCACGTAGGCCAGCAAAGGCGTAACTTGGTGAATTTGTGCAAACTCAGGCAGCAAGCGCCATAAGCGCCAAACCAAAGCTTGTTTGTCAAAGGGCATGGCCACAGGGACCACCGCTTGTCCTAATACCAAACGGTACATGCGCCAAATAAAGCTGGAGGGCAATTCCATTTGCGTGGCTGCGCAAATGCCCATGGCGCTGTCGTCTGCCAAGGCCATTTCAAGCCAGTGCTTCATGCCATTGCTTTGCACCAACAATGTTTCTGGCACCAAGGGGGGCAAGGGCTGGTTGCGAAACAGGCCAAGCGTGAGATCGCGCAGGTCTTCTAGGCGGTTGCCATGGAACACCATGAATCCTGCTTGAAATGCGTTGGACATAAAGGGAGGGCTTGCTGCTGCGCGTTAATCTTGTTTGAATTATCGACTCAGCACAGGCTCACAGGCTGAGCCTTGCTACAAAAATTGCTTTAAAACCCTTTGGAACTCATCGGCCGAAACGGGTTTGATGAGAAAGTCTTGCATCCCTGCTTTTTTGGCAAGCACACGGTCTTCATCCAAGACGTGGGCCGTCATGGCTACGATGGGTGTCATCTTCAAGGCTTGCGTCACTTCAATGTGCCTAATTTCGTGGGTTGCCATTAAACCATCCATGCCAGGCATTTGCAAATCCATCAAAATCAAATCGTAGGAATTGGATTGAATTTTTTGCACGGCAGCTTCACCGCTGTCTGCAATTTCAACAGTGCATCCCAACTTTTCCAAAGTCCACTGAGCCAACTGCTGATTCATGGGCGTGTCTTCAACAACCAATATTTTGCCCACGTGCTTGGCTTTGAAGGGGCTGGGTTTTGAAATTTCCTCTCCCACTTCATCTCGTTGCGTCAAGCTTGTGAGCGCATTCTGAAGTTCTAGCCCTGTGACGGGCTTGTACAAATTCATGACACGAACACCTAAAGTTCTGGCCAGTGCAGACAAATTTTGCACATCATGATTCAAACCAAAATCAGACAACACAATCCAAGACAAACTTCGCCACTTACTGGCTTCCTGCGCCAGCAAATACGCCGACTCAATGTAGGCCAACATGCTGTGGTCAATGACCCAAAGCGTTTGGCGGTTCAAGCCTTGTTTCAACCAAGCTTCTAAACAAGACTGCAAGGCCACGGGCGTCACAATTTCGAGCGGCTTAATTTGTTGGGCTGCCAACAGATTTCTCAGAATTTCTCTGGCAAAGGGATTGGACTCAACCAAAATAACATCCACTGAGTGGTAAATAGCACTGAAACCTCGGGAAATTTGCTGCTTTGGAATGATTTGCTTGTCCAGTAATTCTGGCGAGGGGATTTCAAATGTGGCCGTGAAAGAAAATGAACTTCCTTCGTTTAAGCGTGAGTGAACTTTCATTTCACCATGCATCAGTTGGACCAAATTTTTTGCAATGGAAAGCCCGAGGCCACTGCCACCATATTTGCGATTCACTGAATCGTCTGCCTGACTGAAGGGTGAAAAAATAAGTTGTATTTTTTCAGCTGGAATGCCAATGCCTGTGTCAGTCACCTCAAAGCCACAAACTACCTGATGCTCATTGACTTCTTTTTTTCGCACACTCAATTTGACCCAACCCGTATCGCTGAATTTCAAGGCGTTGCCCAATAAATTTTGCAATACTTGCCCAAGTCGCAAGGGGTCACCCATCAGCAACTGCGGCACATCTGAGTCGATGTCCAAGTACAAATCAATTTTTTTCTGCTCAGCTTGAAAAGCAAACCCTTTGAGAGACTGTTGACAGGCCGTATGCAAATCAAACAGAGTTTGGTCCAAAGTGAGGCGATTGGCACCCAATCGAGTGAAATCTAAAATGTCGTCTATCAGTCTTAACAGACTTTGAGAGGCTGTTCGTGACATTTCCAGATAGTCTTTTTGCTCTGGGTTCAAGCGTGTACCCAGTGCAAGTTCGGTCATTCCCACCATGCTGTTGATGGGTGTCCTAATTTCGTGGCTCATTTGAGCCAAGAAGGCCGACTTGGCTTGGTTGGCCGCTTCGGCAGCATCGAGCGCATTCGACATTGCAAGGCGGTCTTCTTCCCTTCGCGCCCAGATTGCCGCAACGTGGCGTGTTAAAACAAAAGTGGTCAACAGCATCAAAACAGACATGCCAATGATGCCTTTGGAAGATAGCCACCATTGCCCTTCTACCCGACTTCGTGAAATGGCAACAGCCACTGTCAAGGGCAGTTGTGCGGCGGTGCGATAGTGCACTTCCAAATGTTCGCTGAATTGTTTGGAATCTTTGAGAATGTCTATGTAGCGGCCAAAATCTTGGTTCTTTGCAACCCGCTTGACAGCGGGCATGTCGGTAAACAGCTGATCATGCGGAAACCATCTCTGCGAACTGCTGGCCAAAATTCGACCTGCGTAATCAAACACGTAGACCGCATCACATTGATCGTCAACCGATTCTGCAAATCCAGCAATCAAATCTTGTGGGTTAATCAAAACCAACCACCGTACCACTTGACCATCTGCACGCTTCATGCGCATAGACAAGGGCAAAAAGGCAATGTCTTTCAAACGGACATCGCCTCGATTCAAGTCAAATAAATTCCGCACCGGCTGCCATCGACCTGCCGCCAAATCATCTCCGACATCTCGCTCCAAGCCCAATTGTTGCCAACTGACAGACTGATTGACCACCCCTTCTTCTGAGCTGGCCAATACCCGGCCGTCTACAGTCAACATAGACAAGGAACGAATGAAACTGGATTTTTCAATGGCGGATTTGAGCTGCGATTGTGTGGGCGAATTTGAAGATGACCCCTGATTGGCAACCGTCATGATGGCAGAAGAAGACTCTAGTGTGCGGCTGACATGATTGAACAAGATACGCGCCAATAAATCACCCCGTACACCCTCTCGATCTAGCGTGTCTTGCCTGTCTTTCCATAAATAGATGCCAGCCAGTAAGGCGATGAAAACAGCGACCGCCACCCCAAATCGGTAGACACCCAGAGAAGCCGTATTTTGGGGCGGCGTTGAATTGGAGAGTGACTTGCTTTTCAAGCTGGTTGGCCCATTATTTCAACAACACGATGGGCTCAAGATTATTTTTTTTTGCAAACTGAAACAAGCGTCCATCTTTTTTGATCAGACTCAAAAATGCATCAACCCTTATTTGCAAGCTGTTCTCTCCTTTTGCAAAAGCGTAGGCGTACTCGGTAGTGCTCATGCTGCTTGGCGCTTGAATCACGGCAGCCCAATCAGTCAAGTCAATCATGCGCAAACTGTAAGGATAGTCAGTCATGAAGGCATCGGCCCTGCCCGATAAAACCTCTTGCTCTCGGGTTCCAGGCGACTGAACTTTAAGCAGCCTGGCTTTTTTCAAAGACTTGGACATGACACCTTCCATGACAGTGCCCGCAGCAACTGCAATGACGCGCCCCGGTTGATCTAGGCTGTCCCAAGTTTGAAGACCTTCTTTGTTTTTCAAGGTGACTGCAAACAAACCACTTTTGAGATAGGGCTGAGAAAACAGCAGGCGAGCCTGACGCTCTTCTGTGATGCCAATGGCGTGTGTGGCAATGTCGCAGCGATCTTGTTCCAGGGATTCATAAAGTTGGGCAAAATTGCTGTCTACATATTTCAACTTCACACCGAGTTCCCTTGCCAAATCTTGTGTGATGGCAATGTCGATGCCACTGAGCTCTCGCGTTTTGGGATTTCGGTAGCTGATGCTGTAATACTCGGGCCAGATGCAGGCACGCAACTCTTTATTGGCTAAAACGCGATCCAATCGGGTGGTTTGTGCAAATGCCTGATGTGAAAAAGTCAAGCAGAACATCAAAACAAGCAGGTGCAACAAGTTGGACGCCCCGAATGACATCCCAAGCTGCAGTTCCTTGGTTCTTGATCTTTGGATATTTAAAAAATTCATGTATAAGAATTTAATAGTTTTTGTATTTACTTTAAATTAGACACCAAAAAACTCTTTAGGTCTAAATTATTCATTCTTTAGAATTAATTTGTGAGTTTACAGATTCGTGCGACAATCTGCACGTTGCCGCCTCCAGTTGCCGCAACATCAGCACTTCTGCTGGGGTTTGACCCAGGCACCCGCCTGTGGTTTCCATACCCACCTGTGAATCCCATCGGTCTTTGACTGGCGGCTGTTTCCAAACAGCCTGACAAACCGATGCCATGCGCCTTTTTTGGTGCGCCATCATGAAATTTGAAGAATTGAATTTGGCTCCGGCCATTCTGCAGGCCGTGCAAGAGCAAGGCTACGACACTCCCACGCCCGTGCAGGCTCAGGCGATCCCCATCGTCTTGGCAGGTCAAGACCTGTTGGCGGGGGCACAAACTGGCACCGGCAAAACAGCCGCTTTCATGTTGCCCATCTTGCACAAACTGAGCTTGTCAGAGGCCGGTCGAAATAAATTTGGCGGCAAAGCCATTCGCGCGCTGGTGCTCACACCCACACGCGAATTGGCTGCCCAGATTCAAGAGTCTGCCAAAGATTACGGCAAATACCTCAGCCTCCAGTCTACCGTTGTGTTTGGTGGCGTGGGCATGAAACCCCAAGTGGATCGCGTGAAGCGCGGCGTCGATGTGTTGGTGGCAACCCCAGGCCGATTGCTCGACTTGCAAGGCCAAGGCTTGCTCGACTTGTCCAGCATTGAAATTTTGGTCTTGGACGAAGCCGACCGCATGCTCGACATGGGCTTCATCCATGACGTGAAAAAAATCTTGGCCTTGGTGCCCAAAGACAAACAAAGCTTGTTGTTCTCAGCGACCTTCAGCGATGAAATTCGCGACCTGGCTGCCACGCTTTTAAAGAACCCACAGAGCATTCAAGTCACGCCCAGCAACACCACGGTGCAACGCATCTCTCAAGTCATTCACCCAGTGGGTCGTGGCA
>Ga0214919_10001657_pt1 | contig 36032 bp, 51 predicted proteins | sample LL1503_MetaG_FD_177994 | JGI IMG/M metagenome (GOLD analysis project Ga0214919, IMG submission 177994) | Freshwater microbial communities from Lake Lanier, Atlanta, Georgia, United States - LL-1503 | ecosystem: Environmental > Aquatic > Freshwater > Lake | place: USA: Georgia | collected...
GCAAATAATGCCAACTCATTCATGTCTCTCCAATTCTTCTAATCTCTGCTCCAACTCGTAGACCCTTTGAGCCAACGCAATAAGAAGCAGCATCCAAAATTCTTGTGTGTTTTCCATAGAGGAAAAAAAACGGGACTGATCGTTAGACCAGCCCCGTCTCTCCTAAGAGTTAAAACATCTCGTCGTCTTCGACTGCCTGAGCCATTGCAGTCTTAGGCGCTGCCTTTGGTTGCGGTGCTGCTGGAGCTGGTGCTGCCATGCTGATCTTGCCGTCACTATCAAATGCTTGCGTTCCATCGTCCACCGCGTCCATGCCAGCAGGTCTCTCGATCCAAGACACCACATCAAAGTTAGGGATTCTTGTTGTCCCCTTGCCGATCTTCTCTAGCGTCGAGCCTTTGTACTCAATCACAGGTAACTTGTCCGCATTGGCTGCTTGACCCGCCTCGATTGCCTTCCACAGCTTCTCCAATCCCATGTTTGGACCTGTGCCGTTAGCTGACCACTCTGCGAGTCCCATCTCCTTGTTATAGAACTTGATCGAGAAACCGCGCTTGTGGTCTGGTGACGGTTGAGCACCCTTCTTACCAAGACTTGCGTCTGGCTGCCAGTCGCGCACACCTTCTCCGAGGTGCATCCAACCAGTCTGCAACGAGTCAGTATCCACAACCATTTTCTTTGGTGTGAATTCCTCCTTGTTTGAGTTAAGCCATGCGTTAGCAGATGGCATAAATCGGATGTAGTTACCACCGCCAGATGATGATGAAAGATTAAGCATTTGAGCCTTTCGTTTTTTATGTTGCACAAGGCAACGGTTTGGGGGAATGGATTATTGACCTAAAGAATAGTCTCGCGCAAGAGTTAAACCACTACTCTCTTTCTTGGTGAGCGTGTCAATGAGGTCTTTAGATTCTTTGGGTAAGAGTTTGGCTGCTTCAGATGGACTAATTAGTTCGCTAGAGACCAACTGATCCGCAGGGATACCAGCGTCATGTAATTGATTCTTTGCGTCGTTCTCGTCAATCCACTTGCGATACGCACGCTTCGGTTGCATCTGCCAGCCCTTGATCACTTCACCTGCCTCAATGCGAGTGACAGCATGAGCACGCACAGCATCAATGAACTTCTCAACGAGTGGTGCGCGTTCTAGCAGGTCTGCGATAACTTCTGGCGCAAGAGCTGTCAGCGCAGCGTTAACGCCTTCTTTGTTTAGATGCTGAATGCTTGGGTACGCAGCAATTACCTCAAACCCTTTGCGCTGCGCAGGACAGATTGCTTTTGCTGGACACCATTGACAGCCTGACTCAGTAGGTGTGGGTTCTGTGTCACCCTTCTTGATTGCTTGTATCGCTGGGGTTAACTGCGTCTCAGCCCACTCGTTCAATTCCTTAAATGTGATCTTGTGCGTTCTAGGTTCACCGTGATGCGGTTGAATGATCGACAGCTCGATGTTCCTAAATTCAATCTTTGCGTGACGCATCGCACCGATGGCGTAAATCTTCATCTGATCCGAATCAGCGTCCACATATCCGCGACCAGTCTTCAAGTCTGCAATGACTAAGGTTGACTTCTCGTCGTTCCACGCCACCACATCGGCAGTACCACCCAGCTCAATGTCCTTGTCCTTGTACACGGTGACATACTGCTCGACCTTTAGCGTGCCAAGACGCAACTCCAAGTCGCGTATGTGGTTCACATGAGCTGCTGCAAAGTCAGCGTTCTGCTCGGTGATAAGAATGTCTTTGACTGTCTTGCCCACCCAGTCATAGGGGCTTGAGTTAGTAAGGAATGCAGTCTCAGCCACCTCATGTATCGCAGTACCGATCTGCGCAGCCTCTCCTGCTGGCTGGTAGGGTATGTTTTCTGATAACCGTACCGATGCTGGACAGGAAAGCCATCGAGTGGCAGCGCTGGGGCGTAGTTTTATCATTGTTTTCTTTCGTTTTTAGTTAATCACCACAAAAGCAAGATATGCCTTCTTCATTTTGGTCAAATATATCTGATTGCTCAAATGAGTATTTATACATTTGCGCATAGCTTGGACGATCAATGGCAAAAAACTTACCGTCTCCAGTACATCTTTTGGCTGCCTCCTCTTCGTGACCAATCCACCATATCGCTCGTTGCGGTTTCTCTTTAATCAAACTAAGTATCTGTGCCTTTGGTTTCAGCATACAAAGATCACAATTTCCATGCATTGTTTTCCCATTAATGTTTGGCAGTCCCAAATCAAAAGACTGATTCTTCCAAAAGTCACCAACAATTTTTGATGTTATTTCGTTTGGGACTAATGGCAAACAGATAGTTTCGTACTTACCTTTTGGGTGAGGATTAGCCCTAAATTTGGCAACTCTTCTTGGTTCATCAGCGCGAATACCAATAAAAGAATCCCACTCTTCCCATCTAATAGACTTCAAATATCTGTGTACGGTTCTAGTTTTTAGATAGTCAGAGCAGTATCTGGAGCGTCCGTTAGGAAGAGTAGGAAGGAAGCGATTAATCAGAGCATTAAATGGTTCTCCATTCCTTGATGCGGAGTCAAAATCTACAACCTTAACAGAATGCTCAGTATTGATGTTTTGATATTCCAGCCAAGTAATTTCTACATTCCATTGCTTAGAGCATTCATTTATGAATTCCAATGTTGCCTCTTCTTCTTTTCCTGTATTACAGAAAACTATTTTTGCTTCGTCTGGCAACTTCCCGTCGTGGGACTGTAAGACGCGCCAAAGCATATAAGCAGAAGTACGTCCACCGCTAAATGAGATGCAAGTCGGTTCTATTATTTTGAATGGGTCTGACACTTATTTTTCCTGTAAGTGCAAAATTGTGTAGATGCGACCACGCACCTCGTTAGTGACTGCGTGACCCAGCTCGTCAGGGTTAAGTAACTCAGACAGCAATTCGTCTCGTATCTTGAGCTTGGTTCTGGTGTCCTCCAGCTCCTTAGTAAGCCAGACAATGTGCTCGCGCATTGCGCCTCGTTCTTCGTCGATCATTGTTTTGCTCTCAGTTCTCTTATTGCGTTTGCAGCAAATGCGAAGTAGTTGTCCTTACCGACTCGCGCCTTGTGTAGTTCGTCGCAGATAGCAGCACACGCCTCACGCTCTGCTAAGACTGCTTCTTCGATCATGCGCTTGACTAGCTCGTGGTCATATGTTGCGTTGACTTGATCGATCATTTAGCCTGACTCCCAAAGTAAGCGATCATGGTTGCGTCAGCCCTGCCAGAGTCCTTGACGCGAGAAAACATTTGCTGGTGTTCTGGATGCAGTTCCATGCAACGGTGTCTGATTGCGTCCTTACCCTTTGCGCAACCCGTAGCCTTCTGCCACACCAAGGGATTTATGTAGGTGATGGGTACTGAGAAAGACGCGAGTGCGCCTTCAATAATTCCAGCAGCTCTGCCGAAGGCATACATACTGGCAGTGCCTTGGTTTGGCATTGCGCCTGTGCGTTCTACGAATGCGTGCGTAGGGGCGAATACCTTGACGATGCTTGCAACGCCCTGCGCAGAGACTTGGCGCTTGTTCTTGCCACCCCTGAGCACTTCTACGATAGGCATATCGACGACCTGCTCAAACTTACCGTCGACATACAAAGAGAATGCTCCGAGTGCGCCAACATCCACACCCAAGCATCTAATCATTCTTGACCCCTAGAGCCTCGACCCGTGATGCGATCAAGCGATCTGTTGCGGTTTTGAGTTTCTCTATGCTGGTGATTAGGGGTACGGTATGCCCCGCTATCCAGCGAGACATTTGAGCCTGATCTATGCCAGCCTCTCGGCATATATCGGACATCTTGAACCCCGCCTTCTCAGCGCGTTCTATGATTTCGGTTATGTAGTTCATGGCTAGAATGTTAACTCATAATTGACGAGTTCAACAAGGCAGACAAAAAAAGGGGCTGAGTCCTCTTACCCAGCCCCTATCAAGGCAACTGCACCTCTTGCGGAGACATAAGGCACAGCCGACAGGGAAACTACACCCTGTCAGGACTGATTGTATTTGCGTAATAGTTGACTAAACCATAGGGTATTGATTACTTAGTCAATTCGTGTATGATTGGCACATCAACAACCAAAGCTAAGGAGCAAACATGAAAGTCGTAGAAGTTTATTGTCAAGAGGAAAAATTTAATCCTCGTCTTAATTGCACCGTATCAGGTGCATGGATTGCGGTGTACGACAACGGCATCGAGCTTGCCATCTGCCGTGACTATGAGGCATCCAGCGCCAAAGAAGCATTAGCCATCTTTAACCAAGACAAGACTTGGAATCACAACGCACCCTACAACTCTCAATTCCTTGGCGCACAACCCGCACGCGCTGATCAAGATTATTAAAGGAGCAAACGAAATGCTAGAAGACCTGTACAGATTTAAGTGCGAAGTGGAAGGAGTAACTCTCGTCTGTTTCCTAGAGCATGAACCCGAAGAACTAAACCACGGGGAAGCGCCAGACTTCCCTGCGTGCATGAATCTGGTCAATGCCTATTGCGATAAGGTTGACATCGCTCACCTTCTTATGCAGTCCATCGTGGATCACATCTGCGAAGAAGCCCTCACACAATTTAACTCTGAAAGCGAACTATGAAACACCAAAACTACACAGAAAACTTTGAAGTCGATGGACCTTACGAAGACAAGTCAATCAAACTGGTTGATTGCGTCTTCATCTTCTTGGCTGGCGTATCTGTCGGTCTGATCACCGCAATGCTAACAATGGGGTACTAATATGTCAGTAGAAAAGAAAATCGAAGAGATGGTCTTGAAGTACATACTTGCTGCCGAAGGCAAAGCACGCATCATGTCGCCACAGGACATCGGAAAGCTCACCAGAGAAGCCATGCACAAAGGTGCAATGCTTGGATACGACGCTGGAATGCAGATGGCACGACGCTCACACGGTAAAGAGCTGGAGGTTGCGGAGTTAACCGTCAAAGAGTTAACCGAGCGCGTCAAAGAGTTAGAGATGCAAATGATTGCGCAGCAATGACAGAGCCAGTCATTAAAACTAGATGGGTGACACCGCCACCGTGGGTTGTACTACGCACCAAGTGCGAGACCCTTGGCGTGTGTCAGTCCAAGGAAAAAGTGTTCTGCATAAACTGCCCAAGGTTAAAACGCAATGCGAAAAAGAAGTAAATACAAACCAAAAGGTGTGCGCCTTGATGTCGCCACATGGGTGATCAATGGCTTTAAGCCAGTCTCCGCTACTGGCAGCGCTGTTCTTGATCTCAAGATTAAGAACCACTCTGCCTTGGAAGCGCTCAGGACGGGTCAGGCAAAGCGCTACGACATCGACTCCATCATCTCTGCTCTAAATGTCTCCGAAGCCCTCTCAAGGCTTGGCATTGGGCATGAATATGTAGACGAGATCAAGCAAGGTCAGGATGCCTTGCTGGAGTTATCGCGTCGCGGTATCAACCGTGAAGATAGATTCGTGGCAAAAGCATCAGAGCTGACAGCGATCAACTATGTCATGGAACTGCACGACGCAATGCTAGAGATCACCACCATTGCCCAGCTAGAGAAGGCACTAGATATTGTGATGAATGAGATAAAGTCACGCAAGGCTAGAGTCATTGAGGAGAAGAGCAATGTTGCCTGACCCAATGGTTATTGTGAAATTTATTCAATGGGTTTTAAAACTCAAGGAGAAAACGGCATGACAAGACCAATAGGCATCTCAGTCCCTCACCGCAAGGTTGAGGACGAACCACAGATTGCAATTAACTCTAAAGTTGTTGGATATGTCGTCAAAAAAAGAGCATGGGTATCCCTCACAGACAAGCAGATACATGAGTGTATAGCCTACGGCAAAGGTGGCTGCGAGATTGAGCAGACAGCTAAGAATATCGAGTTAAAACTAAAGGCACTTAACTATGATTGAAGCACTACACAGCATCTTGACATTGTTTGTCTTGCTTCTTGTTGGCGCTTGCATCGGTGTCGCAGTCATCTTTGCGGTGCTCTACATCAGTCTGGACAAGGACGAATGAAAGCCGTCAGACTGCCACGACTCATAGCCCTGATCACCAACAAGGGATACACGGCTGTCGAGCTGGCTGCGCTACTCTTTTGCACCGTCAGGTCTAGCCGTGACATGATCGCCAAGCTACGCAAGGACAACAAGGTGCATATCCAGTCATGGCGTAAGACCAGCGTGACGCAATGGTCTGCCGTGTACCGCTACGGGATTGGAGTCGATGCAGATAAGCCAGAACCTGTTAGCAGCAGCTCAAGGTTGCGTAAGCACCGAGCCAAAGAAGATGCAGACGCAAAGGAAAGAAGACTAACCAAGCAGAATCAACTAAGACGCAAGATTAAGCGTGACCCGTTGATTGCTGCTTTTTATGGGGAAAGATAATGCCATACGAATACATCACACATCCCAACGGTTTCACCGAGATCATTGCGGTAAACCTTACCGAGGCAGAAGAAGCTGCTCAAATGAGAAGAATGGCTGGGGTTAAGTCATTCCCTTCAGCCAATCACCGATCTACTGTAATTGCGAAGGATCAAGAACTGCGCGAGCAGGTTCAGCCAGAACAACCCCAGAAGCCAAAGCAGCAGTAAGACCAGCAATTCCTTTTGCTGCAAATATTTCTCTGGCTTTTTGTATATCTTCTCTTACCTTACCGCCAGTTCGTTTTGCAAACTCTGCATCGCGCTGCATATTAGCAAGCGCTTTTTGTTGTAGTGCTGGTTCAATACTTTGCGCAAATTGTTCATTTGTTTTTAAAGTATCTAAAAACTGTTTTGTAGCTTTGCCTTTTCCTACATCTTTCCAAAGACTTTCATAGTCTTGATAACCTGTTTCTATTTTTACTCTTTGACCTGTATCTCCAATAACATCTTTTAATGTAGCGCCAAGATTACCTTTTATTTCTTTTGATAAAGTAATACCAGTTCTTGATTTTCCTATGCTTGAATATGGGTCATTTATTAGGTTAACTCCTTTTCCAGTATCGACAGCAAACATACCATTTTGCGTTGCCAACTCACTTAGTTTAGACATCTGCTCTGGTGTAGGACTCTTATCTAATGGAATATTTATGCTGTTTCTTTCAGCAGCACTAGTTTGCGTGTCTGGAATTATTTTGTGCCACGCACCAGCATTTTGCGCATCAATGTAAGCGCGTGATGACTCTCCAATGTTTAGCATTTGTGCATCACTTGGAATAATTGCACCACCAGATTGCTGCACCAAAGGTCTTGCAACTTCTGCTGGATTTACTTCAAGAAGACCAGTAGCTTTTGGCGTGTAAGCACCGACTGCTTTTGTTGATGGTTCAACAAGTAAACCGCCAGAACCATAAATCATGTCCCTGCCTCTTTGATCTGTCCAAGGTACTGCATTTTGAAATGCAAGTCTTTCCTCATAAGGCATAGACAATAAATTTTCAATGTGACCAATTCCAGCGCCAGTAGCTTGCTCATGCGTAGCCATAGCCTGATACTTAGGAGAAAAATCACCATAGTGCATTGCAGCATCAGATGGAAGTAAATCGCCAGAGCGAATTTTTGCACCAGTCCATGCTGCTGCTTGCGTGTTAAGTGGATTCCAATTTGTAAATCCACCAGACTTTGCGTTATTTAATTGATCCTGTATGGCAACCATTTGTTGATCCATAAATGCGTGTTGCTGTGGACTAAACCCAGCATCCCAAGGCTTTCCTTCTGGTGTTTTGTATCCAAATGCTCTGCCTTGCCAAATATCGTGTACTGGATATTGAGCCATAGATGGATTCCACTCAACACTTAAATTAGACGCAAAGGGTTGTCTCTTCGGACCAAGATGTTGCTGTATACCAGCAAGTGCATTCTGAATCAATGGAGACTGATTGCTTGGAAACCTTCCAGTTTCAACAGGCAATCCAGCAGCAAATTGATTGATACCTTTAACAGCAAATCCAAGATTTGAATCCACGCCAGTACCTTGCGAAGACACGCCAATAGCATCTGCAATAGCCTGACTTCTATTCTCTGGTGCTACTTCTGAAATCCACTTGCTTGCATCGTCATACCAGTCTCGTCCAGCAATACCTTGATTTACATCTTTCATGTAATTTGCACGCATTGCTGCGAGCTTTTGAGGGCTGTCTATTCCCTGTGGAGCACCAACATATTGACCAGTAGTACCAACCCTGTTTTTAGACTTTCCAACGCCTTGTCGTGCTGATGTTGGTGCAGCAGCAAACATTGCTATTGGAGGTTCTTCTAACAAGCTAGGTAATATTGATTGACCAGTAGCAACTCTTGTTGCCATCTCTTCACCAAGACTTTTAACACCACTCATGGTTGCTCTTGCAGCAGGTACAACAACAGGCGCAATTTGAGATGCATTGCCAAGTTGGTAACCGTAATACGCAGCTTCTTTTGCTGCTTGCGTATTAGGAGACAAGACGCTCATTCCAAGTTGGTCTGGAGATGTTCCAAGCAAACCACTTATAAAACCATAAGTCCTTGGGTCTGGTAAGTTCTCAGGAATTCTTCCTTGCGCAGCAGCTCGCATCCTTGCAGCTTGACGCTGAAGTTGTGGGTAATAGCCAAATGCTGCGCCTTCTTCGTCTAGTAGTGCCATCGTCTTATTTCCCTAAAAGTCCGCCAGAGATATTTGGTGCATAACTTCCAGCAGTTATTGCAGCAGCCGAAGGCAGTACGCGCTGTGCTGTGCCAAATAACTGCGCCACACGGTCTTGTAGCATCTTGATTCCACTCTGATCATTGAGTGCATTCATCACAAACTTAGGGTCTTCAGACACCAAGACCTTTGCGACTTGCTGTCTCTGTTCATCTGTCAAGTTTGGTGACGACTTAGCCAAGGCTTTTTTCGTCAGAGAAATATAACTTCCAATATTCCCAGACAAAGCGCCAGCAACCTCTTCGGTTGAGATATTCATTCCAACACGATTCTGGTTGAAGACAGTTGGCGCTGTTGCTGATCCACCAAGGATTGCAGTTGCAGCCTTCTGAGACTGAGATGCACGACCGACAGTTGCAAGCATCTTATCTAACTCATCTTGCGGGAAAAGTGTGCGCAGAATCTGACCTTCTTTGGACGCTGGATCGTCAATCTTTTGCATCATAGTTTTACCAGCACCAAGACTAGCCTTATTGCGTAAGGCATCCATCACGCCAGCCCTAAAAGCCTTGGCAGCGCCTTCGCTCTTAGTCGCCAAGTTCTCAAAGTCGTATGCGATCTCGTCAGCGCTCTTTGTAAATACCTTGCGTCCTGCGTCGAATGACTCAGACGCTAGACGATTCTGAGCGAATGTATCGCGTGCAGTCTTCAAAGCCAAAGACGCTGTATCGAGTTCTGTGCGAAGTGCATTCTCGGCTGCGCCTAAGTTCTTACCGACTTCACCATACCCGCCAGTAAATGCAGCATTCTTTGCGGATGCCACACCACGACGAATAATCTCCATGTCCTGCAATGTTGGCGTGCGATCCCATTTGACTTCACCTGTTGGTGTAACCGTCCAGAATGGCTTGTTACCAGTCGCTGACTGATAGGCTTCATTGATAGCTTTTCCAGCCTCTGGAGCGCGTTTTAATGCGTCTGAGGCAGCGTCTAGCATTGGCTTGCTAACGATACCGCCTTGTTTGAAAGCGCCTGTGTACAAGTCTTTCTCTAACTTACCCAACTCTTGCTCACCCAAACGGTATGAGCGTAAAACATTGGTGTCTAAGTCGCCAGCAAGTCCTGCTTGCAGTTCATTCATCGCTTGCGTGCGAAGAGCTGGAGGACGACGAGTTAATGCTTCTTTGAGTGTTGTTGCAGCTTTACCACCGCCACGCGCAAAGGCACGCACAGCGTCTTGTAATGTTGCGTTCTCTGCCATGATCTCGCCATTGGCAACCTTCTGGACGATCTCGTCAGTCGTCAATCCTGACTCAGTAGCCAGTCGATTGATCTCTGTCTCCACGACCTTCGCGCCACGATCACCAACACGACGACGGGTTGCGTCGATCACGCCATTGATCAAAGCACCGCCAGCCTTAATAACTCCCTGCGCCACAGGAGCGATCAGAGCGCCTTCAGCAGTACCTACTGCGCCAGCCTTGGCGCGTGATGCTAGATCGCCTTCAGCGCTGGCTGCACCAGTCACACCGCCTTGAAGACCACCCATACCCATCAACTTCAAGAGTTGTGGTCCAACCGTAGCAGTTCCAGCAGCCACAGAGCCACCACCAGTAAATGGAGCGAGTGCAACGGCTGGAGCAACAGCACCGCCAAGCTCGTAGCCAGCAGCTTCGACTGGATAGGCTTTCTTGTAAGCACTAAGTTTTGAGCGAATAGAAGCTAGTTCGTCTTCGTACTTAGTACCTTTGAGTTGCGACTGAATCAAGGCTTCTGCCTCGTCAGCAGTACCCATCGTTGCGCCTTGAGCAAACTGTCTAATGCGTTGCGTTTCTGGCTTTGGAAGTAACGCAATGGCTGCTTCCATCTGTTCGCGTGTCATGTTGTCTGGTAACTGAACCAGACCAACGCCTTCAACATTAACGGTTGTCATGCTATTACTTCCATTGACGGGTTACTGGGTCATAGGTAAGGATTGGAGCGCCAGATGGAGCTGTTGTATTAGCTCTGAGATTCTTCTGAAACTCTGTCTTTGATGCCATCTCTGGTGGTACTGTGTACTTCTGGAATGTTGAATCAATCACAGCTTGAGGAGCATATTGCCTTAGCAAACCAGCCTTGCGATCTGCTTGGCGGTTGTATGCCTCAATTGCTATCTTTGCAGATGATCGTGCCAAGTTAGCAAGATCAAGCCTTGCTTGCTCGCTACCAACACCACCAGCAGCGATTTTCTCAACCAGTCCCTGCATACGGTCAGCCATGCCTTGCATCTGCGCAGCAGCATTAGCCTCACCCTGCATAACAGCAGAGGTAGGATCAAGCGCTTTGATCGACTTAATTAGCACGCCATAGTCAGAGATACCGCCTTCGCCAGTTTGTACTAAATCCTTAACGATGTTATAAGACTGCAAGATGCTTTCTACTGGTGTCCGATACTTGGTGTCCCAGTCTTGTACCGTAGTCATAATCTGCTCAGGTTTCAATGCTGGAGACATTCCACCGCCATAGGTAGGCATTGCACCAGTTGGCTTTGGTACTGTTCCACTTGCCACCACTCTGTCTTGCACAGGTTTAGGTACAACACCAAGTGGATTATTCATGTCCATCAATTGCTTGCCACCAGCAGGTGTCTCAATCCATTGATAGTCAGGACGATAGACTATTTTCGTTTCACCATTAGGTAACTTGTACGCCAAAGTTGTTGGCGGTAAACCTAGTCCTGTGAGTTCTGACTCAGTTAATTGATTAGCCTTTTGTCCAGCAGCCTTGAATGCCTCGCCAATAGCCTCTGTTGGCTTCATTAAAGGCAATAAGCGTCTTTGCTCTGGCGTGAGACCAGCAAACATCCCACCACCAGCAGGAGCGCCAGCAGTTGGAGCAGAGCCAACAGGAGGTACGCCACCAGCTCCAGCAGGAATTACTGGAATACCTCCTTGACCAGCAACGGCTGGAGCACCAGACTCACCTCCAAGTGCATCAAGATAAGCCTTCATTCTGGCTTGCTCTAGTGCGCCTTCTTGTAACTTCTGGCGTGTCAACAGATTTTGTATAGCGCCTTGTTGCGCTTGAGCATAGCCTTGTTGACTTGCTTGTAGAGCACCGCCAAGCGCTTGACCAATAGAGATTGGCTGACGGCTTGGACCACCAGCAGAAAGCAAAGCAGATGCTGCTTGCAACATTGATTGCTGTTGAATGTTTTGCTGTTGTTCTGGCGAGAGATAGTCTTCAAGACCAGTACCGCCTTGACCAAAGAGTAAACCACCAAAGTCTGTGAGTGCCATCATTTACTCCTTACATGAAACCAAGCAAACCACCGAGTCCAGCGCCATAAGCAGCGTACTCAGGATTAGCAGTTCCACCAATTAACTTACCCAATTGAGCGCCACCCAAAGCACCGCCAAGAGCAGATGCTGTTGGATTTCTGTACAGAGGAGTTGTCTGCGTTCCACCGATATTTGCAGGTTGCAAGCTCAATGCGCCTTGTGCCACATTCAAACGCTCTAAACCTAAGTTGCGTGCTGCATCAAGTTTTTGTTGCTCGTACTGCTGGCGCAATGCCTCTTGTGAGAGTCCAAGGTTTTGTGCCTGTGCAAAGCCAGTCTGACGCAGTTGTGCAGCCAAGTTACCAGCATTGCGTAGTGCTGCCTCATCAATCAATGATCTGGTTACGCCTTGGCGTGATCCACCAAATGCTCTGGCTGCTGTGGCTGCCGCGCCTTCTTGAGCCATTTGAGTTTGTCTTGCACGCTCAATATCGCCAAGAGTTCCTTGGATAACACTTTGCTCATAAGGGTTCATGTATTGCTGAACCATACCAAGGTTGTATTGTGGGAATTCAGCAAATTGCTTTGGCGCTAAATTAGCAGCAGTCGCTCTTGCTTCCGCAAGATTTTGCAAATATGCAGCCTTAATTTGCGGATCAATACTGGTTGTCGTAGTAGAAGATGTTGGTGTAGTTCCACCCAAAGCATTGGCAGCAGTTAAAGCAAGTCCTGCTGCTGGCAATGGATTAGTCTTAGCCCAGTCTATTGCGCTACTAGCCAAATTACCTAGAGTGCTACCACCAGCAGCATTGACGGCTGCTTGAGCTGCTGCTGCGCCACTTAAACCAGTACCTAAACCGCCAGCAGTTAAACCGCCACCAGCGCCAGTTGCAGCCATGTCGCCTAAAGCCATTGTGTCTAATGCGCCAGCGCCACCAAGACTGCCAAGTCCACTAAGACCACCAGTAGCATACAAGCCACCAGCAAGTAATGCAGCCTTGCCAAGATCGCTACCAACTACATCGCCAACAGCATTACCAATACCACTTACGGCATCACCGACACCGCTAACTACATCGCTTACGACTCCACCCATATCAATCTCCCTTGCTACGCACTAGCGTAAATAAAAGCCTTTGATCCGTCTAATAGTGATATTTGACATTTCTCAGACCAGCCAAATGACTTGGCAAATCTTGCAAGTTTGATGTCATCTTCGCGTATCAGCGCGTAGATAGGCTTCCCAACCAAATTCTCTATAAGAGCAAAGTCCTTATGACAACCCTTCTTTACCTGTGGTGACCACCGCTTGATGTCGATGTGAAACCACAAAAGATTTTCATAAAACTCCAAGTAAAAGATGTAATCCTCTCGGATACATACAGGTACTTTCCCAGCCCTTAATTCTTGACTCAATTCTAAGTCACCGCTTACCCATTGGCACAACATCAAATCTGTTTACGCCTACACGCCAGTCCTCTGAGACATTTCCTGTGTAGCGAACCTTGACCTGTCTTGCTGCGAATCTCACATCTGTCGGTTGCGATGCTGTGTATGGTCCATAAGTCGTCTCAGTAGAAGTCGGATACATCCGAGTTTTGAAGGACACAACGACTTCACCCAAGGTCTGCTCGTCAGGTATGACGCGACGCACCGACATAATGTTCTCACCAGCGCCAATCTCATAAGGACCAGACTCAGCAAATGGTGTAGAACCGTCGTAAGAGAAACCTACTTCGTGCTCGTAGATATATCCATCGGACGAAATCATCAATGGATTGACGAATACACCTCTGTCAGTTCCTGCGGTGCGAGACAAAGAGCCAATAGCCCAATGCCCTTCGCGGTAGTTATAGACTACATAGGAGTCGTTCTCATTGCTGGCGCTAGAAGGGTAAAACCAGATGATCTCTCCATACTTGCTGTTGTGTACTGCATAGACTTTACTGGCTTGGTTGTAGTTGATATTCTGGAAGATGTAGTCGCCAACATCTGATACTAAAGGCTTGACATAGCCGTCATATACCCAGAAGCCTGACTTAGACATCCAGATGGCTGCGGTGTCAATAGCTGCTACGGCTTGCGCTGAGATCACGCCACAACCCGATCCAGCCTTCTCAAAGCTGTAAACATAAGGCAGACCAATGTATGTCGCCACATGGACATCTACATCGGTAAACAGCAGATTTATACCCCTGACGCGCTTACCGCACTTGAGAGAGCCGACTGAGTTAATCTCAAAGTCACCAGCCTGATTGGTAGCCGATGGTGTCCAGACAGTATTGTTTTCCTGATCACACCAAGAAACCTTGCGTGGGTTGCCTGACGCGCCAAGACCAAATACAAATCTTTCTGCTGTCGTCATCACGGCTGCACAACTTGTTGGCGCGTTAGTAATCGCCACAGCCTTTGTTGGCGTGGTAAAGCCTAGTTGCCACTCTAAGAGTTGACCGTCCTTGCTAGAGCACGCAACCAAGTATTCACCCCAAGAATCCATTGTCCAAGTGGTTGCTGGAATGACATCGCCTAAGTCTGGACGCGCTACACCATAGTCATAAGAGCCATAGTTACCATATCCATAACCAGTCTTTAGACTTGCGTCTGTTGCGCCAGTCGTAAAGGTTGTAGGGGTAATGTCTTTGAGAGTTCCCGCCTCATTCATGGCGTAGAGCTTGGATGGCGTACCAGCAGCGATCCAACGAAGATTGGAGTTGTCACGCCAAGTCAGCATTCCACGACTGACACCAGTCATCTGAGAGGTTGAGCGCTTACGCCACCCACCCCAAGGTCTGAGCGTATTCTCAAACCAACGCACAAGGTTTGAGTCATACCAGCGTCCCGCAGACTGGTACTCAGTACCGTTACGGTATACGCCAGCAGGGATTTTGAGTGGTACGAGTGCCATAGGGTCTAATTATGCTGAAAGATTGGAGACAAATGTCATTGTCGCAACGACTGATGCCGTTGACGGTCTAGTGGGTGATGTTCCTGCTGCATACGCTTGTATGGTTACATTGGTGTCTGGTGTTGACCACCATATCTCTACAAAGTCGTTTGCGTTAAGGGTAATAAAGTAATTCCACCCAACGATGGCGTGACCACTTATGCCGCCATGAGAACTAGGCACGCCAACTAATCCTGCTGATCCAGCAATGTCAGTCCCAGCGCCAGAAGCGTCTTGACGCAACCAGATGCTGACATCATGCTCTTGCGTGTCGGTGTTATCAAACTGCACACTAAATTGCAAGTTATAGACACCAGCTTGTGCGACAGTCAGTCTCGATGCCTTACCGCCACTTGTAACAACAGACACGCCATTGGATAAGTCTGTCGTGTTGAATGTCATCACCGTGGCGGTGTTAGCCGTAGCCGTCTGGTCTGTGGTGTCTTGGAATGCCCCGTAAGGCATATTTAGAAACCTTCCACCCCGTGGTGACGCAATGGATTGCAAGGCATTTGTCAACTTCAAGAAGAAGGTGCGCAATGCACCATTCGTCTGCGCAACCGTCAGACGGTCATACCTATCTTGCGGGTTAGGCAGATCAGGTACGGCAGGAGTCTGGAGCTGCTGGTAGAAGTTCGTCATACAGCCTTGTTGTACTCTTCTTGCGTCAACAAGCCGATGGCGTATTTGTTTTGAGGTCTAAAAATGGTGAGCTTTTGCTGACGCATTGCTGGCGCAAAGGAGATGTGAGTCCAGCCCTTATCTCCAAACTCATGGATCATTTGGTCAAACTTGATACCTGCTGCGTCAATAGCCTTGCAAACCTCTAGTGGAGTGCCAAAGCCTCTACACACAAAGTCAATAGCCCAGCCGTCCATGTGCGAGCTGATCTTCGATCCGCCCACCGCCACATTGACCTCTGGCAAACGAATCCATGAATTGATGTTGATAGGCTTGCCCAACAATGCTCTGACCTTCTCCATGCCAGCAGCAGCCGTCTTCATGTTTTCTAGTTGCTGTGCGTCTGGCTGATTGCTTATGCCGAGCCTTGTGGCGGTGTCGGAGTGCGTTGCCTCCTCAAGACTAAAGTGATCACTTAGCTGCATCGTCTTCTCCCACAATGGCTTTTGCAATGGCAGTTGATGCCTTGCGTCCTGAGATACCGCCCATAGTGCCGACACCCATGAATGCAATGGCTTTCAAGATTTCGAGAAATACAGAGTCGATTGGCGCGAGTTCAGCGTCTTGCTTCTCAAACCCGATCAGATACAAAACACCAAACGCAATGCCAAGCACCATGACGGTGATTGACTTGACGACAAATGCCCAGACTTGGACTTCGACCTCTTCGACGGTAGGCTTCGGACGGTTGACCTTAGCCAGCAATAACTCTTTTAAGAATTCAATCATTTTGCGCCTTTCATCATCTCTTCAGTCTTAGCCTTGCTACCAGCAGAACTACCACGATGGAAGTTCACTACCGTACCCGTCAGAGTCCAGAGCGATCCTAGAGCTGTGAAAGCCATTGACTTATTCTGTTCTGGTACGCCAACAATAAACACCACAAAGGTCATGGTGAGAGCGCCAGCAATGATTGCTACATCGATGACATAGGCAATATTCTTTGCTAACCAAGACGCTGTGGCAGAGTTCTGTATCTCTGAATTCATCTTCCTTGCGTCGGCAGTATTGGCTGCATCAATCTTCGCCATCTCCAGCTCAAGCTCTGCTATCTTTTCAGCAGCCTTTGGATCGCCAGCAATAGCCTTTGCAACGGCATCAACACTATCAGAAACGCCAAACTTACTAGCCAAAGCGGTAACAGCAGCGCCACCCATAGGACCAGCGACAGCCATTGCCAGCGTGGGTGCGACACCCTTGAGAAGATTGAGTAAGTCATTCATCTTTCTGCCTTAACTGTTGAAGTTGACGGTTAATCTGCTTTTCTTTGCGTTCAATCCTGATTTCAGCCTTCTGAATCTTGATCCACATCATTATCATTACTGGCGAGATGATCAGGACGATAGTCAGCATCACACACACAAGAATCAAAATGCCTCGATAAATGAATTTATCCATACGGCATAGAGCCAAGAAACAATGATTAGCACCAGAAACAATCCCATGCCAAGCTCAATCTTTTCTTGTCTGAACCTTTCTTGTTTGTAAGCCTCTATCTGTCTCCTAATTCTAATTTGTTCCTTGCGTTTTAGTTGTTCTGCTTGAACCTTAGAGTAGATGTTGTTGTAGTTCTCCCAGAGTGGTCCGAGTTGGTGTGGTACGCCAGCACCTCTCATCATTCCGCTTAACTTTACATACGACTGGTCTAACTCGTTTTTGTAAACAGAGAGTTCCAGAATCGTCTCAGGGTCTGGGTCACTACTTGCAAATACCTCTTCGTACTTGATTTCCACATACTCTGTCAGCTCCTTGTGGTGTCTAAAGAATGCGCCTAAATGCCCAATAAACTGCTGGACGATCTCAGTCTCATTTGGGATGTGAGTTGTATAGACTTCCTTCTTTTTCGCCACAGGCTTGGCTTCTGTGGCTGTCTTGGAGTCTGACTGCTTAATGTCTGGCTTTGAGCCACCAAAGAGATTCTTGAAGAATCCGAAGATTGACTTGGTATCCTTGATGATGGTCTGAGCATCATCGGTTGCCTTCTTAATCTTCTGGACAGCGACCTTACCTTCGGATAAGGCTTCGCAACAGTAGGTGATCCCGTCATAAGCCAGTTGCATTGCCTTGAAAGCAGCGCCAATGGTAATGGGATCAAACACATCACTTCTTTATGTCTTTATAAATCTGGTAACACTTGTGGCAGATCATCAAGACCGTGTAGATCAGAGTCGCCCAGATCAAAACTTCGCTGACTTGAAAGCCAGCGACAGTCGCCAATGACACGCCTACTGGCGGTGCTACCTTGGCGACGATTGCAGCAGCGCCTTCAGTTGTGTGCTCTGAGGTCATGCTGGTGTATCCGCAGGTAAAGGCGTGTTGCCTTCAGCCACCCACTTTAAATAGGCTTGGTAGTCTGTGTTGTCTGGGTCAAAAGGGATTGAATCTTTATCATCATGCAATACACCGCAAGGCTTTTGTTTATCATCTAACAATAATTTATATTTAGTCATCATAACTCCGCATTAAATCCAAGATAAACAGTTCCAGTTCCATTTAAGTCTATAAGTCCAGAAGGACTACCACTGGTTAAGCCAGTTGTAGTACTGCCTAATCTACATATACTAGTGGATGGTGATGCGTTCACAATAGTAGGAACTGCATTTAAAGTTGCTGTGGATGCTCCAGGAAGTCTTAAACCATAATCTGATGCAGTTCCAGTTGTTGTTAATGTTGGAGTTGCACGCATTGATACTGGATAATAAAAATAATTAATTGATGCAGTTGTACTATCACAAAATCCACTAATACCACCGCCACCACCAAAGATAACTTTATTAAAATATCTTTGGCAAAGAGCAAACTCAGTACCATAAGGGCGGTAATCAAACGATGTTGCGGTACTGCCTTTTTCTAGTTGTACGCCTGTGATGTAGAAGGTTGCGCCATTTGTTCCGACTACGCTTGTTGCGCCTGTTGGTGCGTAATAATTTGATGTAGTCCAAGCACCAGCAGTACCGCTTCCATAGGTTGAGCCAATCCCTAAACTAAAATCCAATTCAATACCATTACCATTAGTTTTTAGCCAAGTTCCTGATGTTGCACCAGTAATTGTTATAGATTTTTGTTCCCATGTATTTGCAGAAGAAACTGTATAGCTAAATGGGTAATTGTAATTACCAGCATCATTTCTTAATGCACCACCAAAAGTACCAGTCAAAGAACTACGCACCCAAAAAGATAAAGTGATAGTTTGTGCATTGGCTGTTCCCCATGCTAAATCAGCAGTATTAAATCCTTCTATTCTTTGACCAAGCCAAAAATAATCTCCAGATAAAACTGAATAAGCTGATGTTGAAGTTACACCAAGATAATTATTAAATCCTACTGGTGGAGTTACAGAACCAGCGTTTTGTTGAACAGTTAATTTTCCAGTTTGACTGTTACTAATTGACCACCTATCAAGTGTATAAGTTCCATTAGGCGTAACACTAGCCCCCGCATTACGCTGGTCAATCACCATCGCTGAATTTATGAGGCGGTTCTTAAAGCCAAAATTGCTGGATGCATTGAATACATCTGAGCCGTTAACCTTAGCAGTAATCTCTCCAGTACCTTTTGCGACTAACTTGAAACCTATATTGGTATCGTCGCCAGATGCAGTTAATGTTGGAGCACCACCAGTTGCAGCATTTGCAAGCGTTACTTCATTGACTGCCGATGTTGTTGCAGTTACCTTTAGCAGCTCATTGCCATTAGTGTCAATGACATCGCCAACAATTTTCAGCTTCTTACCGCTACCAACATTAAGACCGACCGATGTTCCAGTACCTGCTGCTGCAAAGATTGCATCAACCGAGTCCAGATCGGTATTGATCTTCGTACCCCATGTATCGGTACTAGCCCCGACTTCTGGCTTAGTTAGTAATAGGTTAGTTGTTGTGGTATCTGCCATAGTTCACCTTCATGCTGGGACTTGCGTCCATGTTTCTGAATTGTCCGATATTTCTGACCAATCTTCAGATGTGTCTGAGACTGGACTCCAGCTCTCGGATGTATCTGCGATTGCTGTCCAGTCCTCTGATGTGTCTGATTGTGCTGTCCAAGTCTCTGGCGTGTCTGGTACTGCACCCCAGCCAAAGCCAATCATTGTGCCGATCAACCCAGATGCCTCAACCCCAATTATCGCAATAGATACTGCATTTGTAACGCTGTCGATTGAGGCAGTACCGCCAACACCAGTAATTGCAACAAAGGATAATGTCTCTGCCAGCATCGTGCCGACCGAGCCAGTTAACGAATTACCAGATGCAGCAAATGACGCTGCGCCTCTGGCAATGTTGCCAAGAGATACGACTGACTCGTTGCCAGTAACTGCAAAGTTGATTGCACCACGGGCAACACTTCCAACAGACAGCGTGGAAGATAGACCAGTCATGGCAAAGGATGTCGCGCCACGCGCAATATCGCCAACCGATAGGGTTGACGCATTGCCTGTAAGGGATATTTGGCTTGATTGAGTAACCGATCCAACAGATAGGGTTAAAGCGTTACCTGTAACAGCAAAACTTCTCTCACCTACCGCTAGAGTGCCAACCGATAAGGTTGACGAATTGCCTGTAATTGCAACAGTTCTGGAGATGCCAACCGAGCCGACATTACCTGTGGCAATGTTGCCATCCTCTTGCTCGGATATGTTTACGCCAAGAGTGCCAATGCCAATAGTTGACGAGTTGCCACTAATGACGACATTACCAATACCATAGACACCAAGCCCGTAGTAGCCAGAGCCGTAAGCAGCCATGTTGCTGCCCCTTAAATTTAAGCGAGTCTGATCAAGCCTGTGCTTGAATCATTTGTCGGCATGGTTAAGGTAAATGTTCCAGCCGTAACGGTCTGAGAACCGAAAGTGTGAACGCTGACTGCTTTGTTTGACTGGCTTGAGTTGTAGATCAAGACCGCATCGAATGCAGTTGATAGGGTCACATTGGAGTATGTGATGCTGGCGCTTGGAGTCACAAATGCCGTCGTGCTGGTAGAGCTTGGCGCTGTACCAAATGTCACCGTAACACCACCAGCCGTATAATTAGTGCCTGTCACCTCACCAGTAGACGAGTAGGCAGTTGTGGATGCGTTAACCGTGGCAGAAGCCAAGTACAAGGCAGCCTTGAATGTGTCGGCAGTACCTGCTGTGTGAGCTGGTACGCTAGTAGAAAATGCGTGTACAGCGTTGAGTAAATCAACCTTGAAACTTGTACACATTGCTTGTGTGTTTGCGATGATAGTTCCCTTCTTGGGTTAAACCCAATTCAAATTTCAGCTCAAAGATTGAGCGACTGCTTCACCAGTCACATTTCGTTTTAAGGTCATATGGACTGAGCGATGCACAAGCTCGCCTTCTAGCCAATATTCCACCCAGTTCGTCGTCTCGTTATCGTTGTCGATAGTACCTTCTTGCTTCTCCAGCAAAGAATCATCCATCTCACCCTTTGTTGTGTTCACTAGCATCTGTTACCCCAAAGTCCTTGCGCGTGTGATCAGTACACCACCAGTTGAAGAACTACGATCATCTGCTTTTGTAACTTCTTCAAGACCAGCTCGGTACATCGATGCCCATACAGCAATTCTCGCATCATCTTGCAGATAAGGAGCTGCTTGCATGAGAGCACCATATAAGTAAACATCTGGAGCAGCAGTCAATAGCCAGTTGGTTGTGTTGCTGGTTGATAACTTGCTCAACTTTGCGTAATAGATCAACTCGCCTGTGTAGGCAGTATCTGGTACTGGAAGGTAGCGAAACTGCTCACCCACCACAGTAAAGAATACGGGTTTAGTCGATGTGCGATATGTAACCGCCAAGGTATCCATTGAGTCGATAGTCTCGAACTGCAATGGAGTGACTGGGTTGGTATCGAGCTTGAAAGACTTAACTTCTAGGAAGTTATCTGGGACTGCGGAGTATTCGGTAGTGATCGACGCGGTAGCACGCACGATCATCTGTCTGGTGCGCAGATTACGCTCGATCTGAGCCTCTGCCAGAGAGATAAAGTCAGGAATAGCAGTAGTCAGGTCTGAGCGATTAAGCCAGTCCCCGACCGAAGTCTTCAGTTCAGCATAGGTTGTTAACGCCATCTTCAGCCTTTTCTGCTTTCTCAAGATCACGCATCACCCAAGTGTGATCGTGCTTGAATTCAAAAGTCCCAATGTGTCCGATCTCTTTGGACACATCATGGTCAATGTAGATTTTAAAGCCAGCAGCCTGTGCTTTACGGCAAAAGAATACATCCTCTCCAACATATCCGCGCTTGTCGGTACGCCAAGGAGTCTCGAACCAAGGTTCACTCAAAGCCTCAAAGACCTTGCGTTTGATCAGCATCACTCCCATGCCAATAGAGCCGACTTCCTCGATTCCTGTGGAGTCTGGCATTGTGTAGACCAGCACTCGCTCACCATTCTCGTCATAGCGCTGGGCAGTTGGTCCTGTGGGCATTCTGCGCCTTGCGCAGTTCGTTGCCACGATGTCCAAGTCATGCGCCAAGAGTCTTTCGATCATGTCCTGCGGGAAGGTCATGTCCGAGTCCACAAATAAGATATGGGTACAACCCTCTGCCATTGCGTCTAGGCACAGATCAGCACGCTGGGTCTGGATAAGTGTCCCTTGCATAATCTTCAAGGACACGGCATCAGTCGTGTTAATCGTGTGGTGCGCCACCATGTTCACCATACAGAAGGTGAAATTAGCGTGAACCATGTCACGCGCTGGGGTGCATACCGCAATGTAGTTTGGAGTCATAGTTTTCCTGCTCTTGTTCTGAAATACTTGTTTTCTGGGTCATTAAGCCAACGCTTCATGTAGGCTTCGTCTTCTAACTTGCCTTCAGCCTTGAGCTGGAAGTAAATAGACATAGGGATGCTGGCGACTCTGCTCCACTCGCCCCACCGAGCACGCTCATCAACCTGTGCGTACTCTTGCTTATTCTCTTCAATGATCGCAGTCACATCTTGCTGCGTGTGAATCGTTGCCTGATTCGTTTCATCATCAAATTCAAATGTGCGCGTGATCCCCTGATCAGCGTCTGTACTAAATAGTCTTTTTTCAATCATGTAGAAAAAAAGGGTCTGAGTTTCCCCAGACCCTTCGTTAGTTCAATTAAGAAGTAACCAAGTCAGCAGCAATGCCGTGGGCATTCTCTGCCAACACTTTGTGACCCCACTCAACGATCAGCATACGCTTTTCAGCGTCGCCAGTCTTTGCCAACTCAACTTGTTGGTAAGGACGCAAAGTTGTGACTTTTGCGTAATCTGGATCGATCACGAAAGCATCACGCTCGCGCTGGAAGCGGTTAGGCACGACTTGCACTTGACCGAAGTCAGATACATAGATGTCGGCAGCACCAATGATCGTTGCAGGACGGTCACCACCATTGAGGTTGTAACGAGCTGAAGCGATACCAGAGAAGCCAGACACGCGCTGCTTGTTGACTGGACCAGTCATCAAGATTTTTGGTGTACCGCCAGAAGTCCAAACTTGTTGAATAACATTCTTCAAGATGGTTTCTGTGAAGGTACGCACATTGCCGTCACTACGAGCGCCAGTAGGCACAGTTGTATACGATGGGTTAGCACCGTTAGTCTGCATATCGTAGTTAGTCTTGATGAAGGCTTGCAATGAAGCAGTACCACGAGCTGTTGTAGTGTTGCCAGCAGCAGCGACAGCACCGTTCAACATAGAGAACTCTTGGTCACGCTTCAACTCAGCGCTACGCTTGGCAATTTGGTATGCCAATTCGCTACGACGACCAGCCTTGTTAACGGTCTCTTCAGTTGCAGACAAGACGATAGTCTTACGGCTGATCTGAGCATAGTTTTGCAGACGCACAGTAGCAGTTACGCTATCGAAAGAAGTTACATCGTCGCCCTCTAACTGCTTGTTAGCAGCAGCAGAAGCCAATGTGTCAGTCTGCCACTCAAACAATGAGTTGCTGATTGACTCACGACCTATATTGCTCATATAGGGCGTTTCTTCTGGTGCTATATTAGTTATCAAATTGGAAAGGTCTTCCCTGATACCTTTTGCATCGAATGTGGTGAATGTGTTGGTTACGATTGCCATTTAAGTGCCTCTATTTCAGTAAAAGTTCTATTGCTTTAGCCGCGTCATCGACGCGACCAGACTTTGCAAGACGCTGTTTTGCGCGTGTACTTTCAGTTGTTGTAGAGACGCGACCTGCTGCACTAGGCTTGGCAGTGCGAGGACCGTTGTTGACGACTGGCTTGATCTGTCCACGCTTGGACATCATCTGGTCATAGAGCGCAGCTTTACGCAACGCAATGACAGCCCTGTGGTCATAAACATTCTTGAGTTCTTCGTCGCTGAATCCGATCTTTTTACCAAATTCGACGAGTAGAGCTTTTTCAGCCTGTGCCTTCTTGGAATCTTTCCACTCAGGTACGGCTTGGATCAGGGCTTCTTGCTGTTGCGCAAGGTGAGCTTGCATTTCCTGTGCTCTTTGTTGCGCTGTTAGCTGAGAAAGTCGCTGCTGCTCAGATTGAATAGCTGCGAGTTTTTCTTGCTTCTGGCGTCTAATCTCCGACTGCCTCACCCATTCGATAGGGTCTTCATCTCGAAGACGCTCCATGTCGATAGATGGTTCAGCCGACTCAAGTTGCTGTTGCAACGCTCCCAACAATTGAGCGTACTGTTCACGCTCGGCACGAATAGCAGCAGCCTCAGCCTCAACAGCCTTGCGGGTCTCAGCGATCTGTTGCGTCTTTCGTGTGTAGTCCTGAGTACGCGAATATCCTTTTTGAAGTTCGTCTAGCGTTACCTCGACCTCTTTACCGTCAACTTTGACGGTGTAGACCTCGGCTGGCTTTTCTTCTTCTTCGGTTTCTTCACTTTCCTCTGACTGTTCCTCTGTCGTTTCATCACTCGATTCGTCGTCTTGCACATCGAGTTCTTCGTCAACAGAAGCCGCGACTTCGGACTCTTCGTCCTCAGTCAAACGCGCCTTGTCATCTGTCTGCTGTTCTCCATCTAGTGGCAACATCATCTGATCAAGAGCACTAGCTGCATCAGCTACGGACATAGGGGTTTGGTTTTCCATTGCCTAGTCCTTTACACCAACGACTTTTGTTCACGCTCAATCTGGCGTTGTGCGACTTTTCCGTTATCCATGATCTTTGAAATCTCGGTTCGAAAGTTGTCAATCGCACGCAACATATGCCAAGCGTGTTCTCTTCTCACGGTGTCCTCTGGTTTCGTATCTTTCCAAAGCCAGACGGCATCGTTCTCCATCTTCAACAAAGCAGTTGAGAAAGCCTCGTCAGCGATAAGCGACTCAGCCTTCTTGCCTTTTCTTACATCTTCTTCTAGTTTGCTCACTTAAACCATTCCTTGTGGGTTGATGGGTTGCTCTGGTGCTGGCTGGGCTTGCGCCATAGCCTGTTGTACCAAAGCACTTTGCTCTTTTACAACCTCTCGGTTGACATTCTGCTCCGCAACAATTTGCGCGGTGCTCACCTGTGTGTTGTACTTTAACTCAAGTTCGTACTGACGAAGTAGTCTATCTTGGTTCATTTGATCGCGTCTGAAATCATCATCTCTGATCATCTTCTGGCGCTGTAACTCAAGATCGGCAGCCTTTTTCTGGATGTCTGCCTTAATAGACTCGGCTTGAACCTGCGCCAAAACCTCTTCTGGAGTTGGCTTTTGTGGTGCTTGTGGTGGCTTCCAGCCATCTGGAATATCCGCAAAGTAGCTTGATGCGTCCTTAAATCCTGAGAGTTCAACGACCTTCTTTAAGGTGCGCACATACATCTGAGGAGACACCACGGGATTCTCAAGACCGTACTGGTTGATGATGGATTCTTGCTTGGCGAGTATCTGCATCAGGGTTGCAATACGCTCATTGGTGTCGCCATTGCCAAGACCGATATTGATGTTGACATCCATCGTGTTGTCCCAAGCGCGTGGGTCAATCTGTACCCACTTGTTGCGCAAGCGGATCATGCGTGGCTTGTCTTGATGCGTCGTGACCAAGAACAAAATCGTTTTAAACAGCTCCTTCATGCCTTCAGCCATAAGACGCGCAGTCAACTCAATGCGTCCTTGGCTGGCGCTTACTGTGGCTGCCACAGCAGCCTTGGTGCTGGACTGCAAAGCATCTGGATTCAATCCCATAGATGCCTTGGACATTCCTGTGCGACCTTCCTTGATCTCGTCCAAGTAAGAAAGCACAGGGAAAGCAGCCTGCCCAACAAACGGTGTCACCAACGGCTGCACCATATTTGGAGCACGCGCACGAATGATTGCGCCTGTCTCGTTATTCAAAGCGTCGTCAATGTTGACTTGACCTTCGACAATCACGGTGCGCGGATGGATGGATTGCGCCAAAGAATCAAGCGTATTGCGCATGACTTCTGACTTGATCTCCTGCAAGTCTCGCGTAATGTCAAATATCGACATCGCCTCAAGTGGTGATGTGTGGGGTTCTGGATCGCAAGGAAACTCAATAAACGGGATGTACGACGCTGGCAGATTGCGCACCATCTTGTAACCCGAACCCATAAAGCACATCTTGCGCAACTCAGGGATACCGTCACCGTCATAGTCAACCTTGGCATAGCCCTCGACATAGAGGACACGCATCATCATGGGGTTATTGCTCTCGCCAAAATACTGGTTATTAGCAAGAGGAGCGCGAGCCAGAGCCTCTTCGTTGTCGTTCAAGTCTGACGAGCCAATGTAGTCCATCACCTCGTCTTCGTCATAGCCCATGCCAATCAACTCAGCCACAGTCGCCATCTTGCGGTGACCAATGAACGGTGCATCTTTGAATGACATCGCTTGACGCGAAAGCAATAACTCTTCTGGCGGTAGGCACGCCACATGAATACGCTTGTCAACAATCTTGCGCTTGACTTGCACATCATGGATCATTGCCTGTGGCGCTGGTTGACCAGTCATAGGATCGATCTGCATCGCGCCTTGCATGGCGTCGTCTGGATAGCTCGCAACGATCTGCACATCTGCGCCATCTTCTTGCATTACGATCTGCAATGTCTGGTCATCGAGTCCAGAATATTCTTCAATGCGTACAGACTCGGTGTCTTCAACCCAAGCCTTCATAATTCCACATTTACGCACCAAAGCGTCTTTAAATGTGGCGTATGCCACCATAAAACCGTTGTTGTCGTTGTTAAAGATGTAATTTGCGTAGTCTGTGGCTTGCTGTGCGCCAGCAACATCTTCTGGACCACGGGGTACATACTCAACGACATTCTCTGTTGAGAAAAATACCTTCATCAAAGACGGCAACATGGCAGATACGGTGTCGCGCACTTCCATCGCCACGACTTGTGAGCGACCTTCTTCCTCGTTACCGAAGGGGTCACCACGGTAATACTCAGTACCGCGAGCGCGAATGGGAGACAAGTCGGAGTCGATGTAGCTCACAGCGTCTGTGATCTCAGCGTCTATCATGGCTTCCAAGTCTGTATCTGTCATGGGTGTAAGTGTCGGGTCAACTTCTGACGCGATGTCTGTGCTTATACCGATTTCTTTATTTAGGTGCATTTTTAACCCTTAGTCAATACGACATACATGGAGTCCACAGCTCGCGGAGTCCTCAGTAATTCTTCCTGTGTCAATTTTAGGTCTTGTGCGAATGGATTTAACCTAAATTCCAAGTGGGTCATGTAAAACCGATCTTCCCAGCCAAGATACCAATGCCAGTCGGTGTAATAAAGCCACGACTTCTCATTGAATGCGCGAAGGTGTGTAGGGTCTTGCCACGCGCCATAACTCAAGTCATAAGGCACATGAATGCGCATCTCGCCACCAGACTTCAGCAACTTCTTGCAGCTCGTCATCGCGCCAACCAGATCGGGCAGGTGTTCGAGCACATCGTTGGCAAGAATTGCGTCAAACATTCCCTCTTTGACATCGAAGTCTCCAAGCCTTGTGGAGATCGCATCTCCCCACGGGACATTGCAAATATCAAGCAACCAGTCGTGCTTGACGCGCAGTTGAATATCTGCGTTGATGCAGTCTTCTCTGAAATCTTTTCCAGAGCCTAAGTTAAGTACCAAAGAATCGTTTTGCATACTGTGGACGGTGCTCTTTTACCCAAGGCATTGCTTGGGCAGTTAGTTTTTTAGCGTCCTGACCTACGGTCTGGCTGCCGACATGATGTACATAGGCGCTAGAGACAAAGTTCTGGTATCCCTGATTAAGTAAATCTGCGCAACTTACATCATCAGAAAACCAGTTAATCGGGGGGAATCTGCCGTGATGCCATGCGTCACGCGAGATATACGCAAAAATTGGTGCGATGGTGTCTGAATACCGTATAAAGTTTTCTGACTTAAATCTGCACATCTCAAGCGGATCACCGTCTGGGTTGTAACGAATGTTTTGTGCAGGACGCACAAAGTCACTTCTTGCCCCCACCCAACCAACATTGATCTCTAGCTCGCGGATCACTTCTACATCTTCGAGTAGTCGCTGGTAAGAATTCGGTGTTAGCACCACATCGTCATTGCAGACAATGCAAGCCTGTGCATAGCGCAATGCGTCGTCGATTACTTCGTTGTAATCTTCGCCAAAGTTACGGGGTTCGCCAAAGATAAGTCTTGCGTTCTTGTATCCAGAGATGACTCTCTCTGTGCCACGCAAGTAGACAAATGCCTCTGGCGCATATTGCTTGATGGACTCCAAGAGGACTGGCAATCCCTTGCCGTGTACCGTTGCGATGCAGATTGGGATCACTTCTTAGCCTTATTCCTTGCGGAGATCGCCTTGGCTTTTGCCTTGGCATCGGCTTTACTGGACGCGCCCCATGCGTTGAGACTTAACAGAAGACGGGTCTTTTCACCGTCTTTGTACTCTGGTCCAGCATTTCCCGCCATACGCGCAAGAAAGCTCGCTCGTCTGGGGTTGTCGCCAGACTTGACGGGTGCTTTGAGGTTCATACCTTCGGCTTTCGCGGAGGCACGACCTTTGGCATTTAAGCCACCACTAGGTGACTTTCCCTCTTTCCTTTGCCAAGCTGCTGTCACTTCTTAGCCTTCGGCTTCTTGGCTGTCTTGGCAGCAGCTCTAAAGTCGGCAGCACTTGGAGCTGCCTTAGAGCCGACACGGTTCATCTTTTCGCCAGAGCCAGCAGCAATACGCTTTTGCTTGGCGTGGATGTTTTCGTAGAGTCCATTCTTCATGAATTAGTCCTTTCTAACTTTCTTTGCTCAATTTTCCATCTTCTTGAGCCAACAATTCTTTGACCTTTGTTCCAAGGAATTTTTCCTCTTCCATTTATGTTTACATAGGAAACACCTTTATTCCAAGGAGCTCTTCCTTTTAATGCTTGAGACTGTTTGACAGCAGCAGATAACCTTATTTCCTTTAGTTCTTCCTCAGTCTTTTTTATGTACGGCTTTTTTGTACCTTTGTTGTAAGGAGCTTTTCCTTTTCTTTGTTCAGACCAGATTCTTCTCGTCTCTTCGCTTGGCTTCCATCCAGACCTACCTTGACCGCCAGTCGTTAGATTGCAAATTGGAATACCAAGTTTTTTCAACTTGTCTATATATTCCTGTTCAGCAAGCAAAGACAAATCTTCGTCAACATCTGACACCAACTCTTCAGCAGTAAATCCACCAGCCTCATTAACTATTTCATGCCAGCGATTATTTCTATTTTGAGTTTTTGTTTTTCTATATGGATTGGATGCTTTACCAACGTAAAAAATCTGACCGTTGTCAGCTCTTCTATGTTGATAAATTGAACAGCCTTCAGTCTTCATTTGTTTGATTCATTTCTTCTGGAGACTCTCCTTCGTCTTCCCCATCTCCAGTATTCGGACCACCGACTACCCATGCTAGGCACGATCTTGAACCCGCACATTTGAAATCAAAAATCTCACAATATCCAAGGTCTGCTAACTCAATAGTTCCCCACGGATCGGCTTCGTTGCCGATACCGTCAGCGATACATTGCTTGATGGAATCAGAGACATTGAACGCTGCGCAATTACCGCAACGGCTTTTCTTTGCATCTTCGACAGACACATCCCACTCATCAGCCATGCGCTTCCAGTAAGCCTCATTGGGAAGATTAGGATTCTCAGGACCGTACTTCGCAGTCGTGATCGCCTTGGCGCGGTTCTTCAGATTCAGAGTGATGTCTTGTGTGGGAAGTGGACACTTGCTGGTGTCCGACTCAGACATCATCTGATCCATTGCGCCTTGTAAGCGCTTGGGGTATGAGGAAGCCATTACTTCATTCCCTTCTTAGGCTTCACGCCAGCAGAGGATAAAGCAATAGCCAAGGCTTGCTTTGGATTCTTGACGACTGGTCCAGTCTTCGATCCGCTATGCATCTTGCCGGCCTTGAATTCGTTATAAACCTTAGAGATTTTTTTCTCTGTCTTTGTCTTCTTCATCATGTCAGTTACTCCTTGAATTGAGATAGACGAATTATGCAACCCTAGAGAGGTTTCTACGCAACGGCTGAGACCACTTCTGCGATGCGTTTGCACCGAATGCACCGATAGCTGCTTCAGATGCAAATGTCAGCACAAATGAATCTGCCTTGTCGGGGGACTTCAAGCCACGCTTTCGGATGTCGTCCTTGCCCTCGACTTGAATCTTTCCAGAGCTGCTAAAGAAGTACCTCACAGTCGCAAGTTCTGCCACAAGTTCTTCGTCTGCGGGGATACGACAATCACGCGCCTCGAACCACGCCTTCGCCTTGTACCAAAGCTCTGCGCGTAGATTCCTGTAAGTCGTACCCATCGCGGGGGACTCTGAAACATTGATGCCTCGAGCTGGAAGTCCGAGTTCTCGTAGACGATCAACTACGCCAGCACCAAGACCAATCGAGTCCACCATAATCTCGTGGGGACGCTGACTAGGTGGTAGAGCTTCCCACTCTGCGACGACAGCGCCAGTCAATTGCATCAAGTCCAAGTTTTTCCAAATCTTTGTGGGTTCGATGAGCGCGTTGCCTTGTCTCTTCGAGAGTGCAGACCTGTCACCACCAAAGCGTGCGACATCCAAGCCCCAGATCAGCTTGGCGTGCTGACTTGTCTCTACATCGCGGTGCTTTGCCAGTTCCAGCAACTCCATCGGGATGATCGTGTCGTCGTCTGCCCTTGGAAACTCGCCAAGGACGCGGATACGGTAGGCATTGGATTCCTCACCGTAGCGCGACTTCATCTCTTCGACATACGCATCTGAGACCCTTGGAGAGTCAACGCAAGAGACTTTCATCGTCACCCAGTCGTTGGCGAGTCGGTTCTGGGTGTCGTAAAAGAATCCGCTAGAGCGTACAGGGTTGCCCAGTAGAAGGGTCACGGCATTGTGTCCAGACATCGAACCAGCAGCAGCTTCAAACACTTGCTCTGGGATACCCGACGCCTCGTCAGCCACCAGCATCACATTCTCTGAGTGGACACCTTGCAGGGCTTCTGGTTGCTCTGCCCTCGATGTCCTTGCGGACACGAAAGCCTCTGTCGCTGCTTCCTTGACCTCGATACGGTCTTGCTTGACTTCGAGCATCTCTCTAAGAGTCTCAGGTAACTCTTTGACCCAACGCTTTAGTTCCGCAAAGAGCGCGTCGTATAGCTGGCTGGATGTGGGGGCTGTTACCACCACCTTGACGGGGTAACGCAAGAGCAGATACCAGATGATCGCCCAGCTCGCTGCTGTGGACTTGCCTACGCCATGACCTGATCTGACAGATATGCGTCGGTTTCCCTTGGCGATGTGGGTGAGGAAAGTCTCTTGCCAAGTGTCGGGGTTAGCGTTTAAGACTTCCTTGACAAAGAGGACTGGATTGTTCTTGTAGCGTATGGTGAACGCAACAAAGGGATTCTTTGAGAGTTCGTCTTGCTTCTTGTCGTGGATGCGGTCTAGCGTCTCCTTGACCTGTGGGTGTAGTTTCTTTTTTACTGGTGCAGTTGATTCTGTCGTCATGTCGGGATTGTGCCACCAAGATGGGTTGTTGGTGACTCCGTTCATTTTTGAGCGTAGGCTCCGACGGAATAGCGGAGATAGAACAATATTCGATGGCGTCTTTCTGTGCTGTGTGCATAGCGACTACCTTTCACCAACACGGCTGGGGACTGTCAGGGCATATTCTTACCTGAGAAACCCAGTATTACCTGCAATGCAATCAATCCCCATGCGTGTTGATACGCAAGTCAAGTATATGAGATTTTTTATTTTTTATTTTTTTTGTGGGAGTGTGGTGCTGTGTGGGTGGGAGTGTGGGGGGTGGGTTCGGTATCTGTCGGGGTGCAGTTTCAGCCCACCCCGTCGCGCAGAGCGAAGGGGGGGTAAACCCGAATGATGTGGCAGATAACAGTCAGAAATGAATACTATCTGCTTCACCTAGTTTACACTATGTTCATTATGTAAAGTTATTTTGCTGTTATCCACAGGTTTGTAAGCGTTTTTGTGGATAACTTCGCCAGTTTCCACGCAAATGTGGATAATTAGGACAACTTGTCTGTGGATACATCTTCGACAACCTCGATCCGACGCAACGCATCGAGCCTCATGCCAGACAGATTTACCTGCACCGAAGGCATTTTGTTCTGCGCATAGGCTGCTGGATTCCATCTTTCAGCCACCCATTGACGAGTTTGCACCCGTAATCTAGCCTTTTGTACCTCTTCCACATCTGTTTCGTCAGCAATTAGTATGCTTTCTGCTACCATGTCGTCTGCCGCCTTCGCGCGCGCACGCGAGGAGAGACCTTCGTTCTCTGGTTTATTGAGCCAATCTTCGAGCGCAACACGACCCACACCAAGCGCGTAACAGATGCGAGCAATCGGCTGTCCAGCCTCAAGCATCGACACGATATGTTCTTTGGGCAAAGAATCGAGTGCAGCCAAGTCAGACTTGCGTTTTGGTCTTCCAGCCATTTAAAAGCCCTCCAAGGCATCAAAGCCATTCACCCACCACAAAGTATCAACAAGCATCTAAATCTCCTCCAAAGCCCGATTAGCCGTATTTTTGCCCATCTTGCTGGTGTCAAACACCTTCGGCAACGACGAAGCCTCCAGTTCGTCGGACTTCATGTCATCCAATCCTGTCGCACCACCCTCTGGAAATTCTTTAGCGTCCTTGTCCAACCTGACAAGTGCTGCACAAGGCATTAGCGCCTTGATCTTCATGGTCTCCTTGATGACTGGAGACTCCATGATCAACTCCAGCTCTTCCATCGTCCAGATGTGTCTGTTCTGCACATCTGGTCTGAACTGTTGGTACAGCGTCGCGTCGTGATGATTTCCAACCACCACCATGACCGACCCGTCTTGCATCTCATGCTCCACAACATTGATTTCTGGCATCTCAGACACACCGTTCTCAACAGCCCAAGCCTCCAACGCACCGTAAGCCTTGACCATCCCACCGACAGCTCTGTCCAACTTCACCTCATCCCTTGACCTTGACGCATCGAACACTCTCTCAGCCTGTCGCCACACTTTGATCCGAAACTCTGAGTCCACCAACTCAATCAACCTGTTAATACCCCAACGCTTTTCATGGTCTCTCTTCACCACAGACAGCTCCACTAACCTCGAATTCATAAATACTTCAAAAGTATTCATCGGGAATTCTGGCTGTTTTAGACCACCAAGAACTTTATTCAAACTCTTCTTACCCATTTTTTCTCCAATCCTTAAATTCTAAAAACCGCGACATCCACTAAGGGGGACAGATGGTGTGTATACATACACACACCATCCATCTGTCCACCTTTTTGTGGTGGACAAATGCATTTTTCGTTGTCCCTATTTGTCCCCCCATTTGTCCCTGTCCCCCCCCATCATTTCTTCACCAAAGCGACGACAGAATTGACCTGTTTTGCGTCCTCTTTTTCCTCAAACACAGCCCAGCACATATCATCATAAATTACTACTTTTTCCATTTCCACCAAGTCCAACTTGACCCGTTGCCAAGCCTTTTTTAGCGTATCTGGCGACACATCGCTACCGATTCGAGCCTTAAATTCAGACCTCCATTGCTCAATCTTTATGCACTTATTGCGCATTCCGTTGATGGTTTGCATCTCCCCAAACTTGGCAATTGCTTCATGAAGCGAGTTCAAAGCGAGCTTCTGGTTCGTCCCTTTGCCCTTCTTTTCTGGTGGTTTCATGGACTCTTTTCTGTCGTTTATGGCTTGATCGTCAGACTCCACCGCCAGACTGGAAGTGCCAGACTCAAAGTCCACTACACCACCAGAAGTGGTGCTTACCTCGACCATCTTGAACCCGATGCGCTGCCCGTCTTCCCCGTCCTTTTGTTTGCTTATGTGGAGGATTCCTTTTGGCGGTTGAGCGCCTTCGATCCTGATAATCTCCAGCTCTGTGTCTACTGCTCCGAGCAGGGAAGAGTGACCGCGCAGACCTTTGGTTGCGTCCTTACCAGCGTGGTGAACTACTAGCAAGCCACACTCATACCGTCCTTGTATAGCGCCAGCAGCAGTAATGAATGCACCCATGTCTTCACTTGCGTTCTCGTTACCACCGCCAAACGCTCTAGCCAAGGTGTCAATGATGATCAGCTCGAAGTTGATCTCGTTGATTGCCTTCAAGTCATCTATTGCGTTAACTAAGTCTTGCAGGTCTGTCTTACTTGATCTGAGATTGACCTGCCGTCTTAGGAAATAGACTGGCGCTCCAACTGGCGTGCTGTGATGCGTCTTCAGCGCCTTGATCCTTGACCCGATACCGCCATGACCCTCACCAGCGATGTATAGGACTGCACCTTGCTTCGTGATCTGGTTGCCGAGGAATGCTCTGCCTGTGGCGATGCACTCTGCAATGTCCAAGGCAATGAATGACTTAAAACTGGCTGGAGGTGCGTATAAAGCAACGAATGATCGTTGCGGTATGACTCCTTGCACTAACCACTCGACAGGTTCGTCCTCGATGCTGTCCCACGCTTCGAGCTTGAATCCTTCGCGTTGTAGTGGTACTTGTGGCAACTCCAACTCTTCCATTACTGGTGTCTCAGCAACGCCAATCAATCTTGCAGGAGTCGTTACATCTGACTCACTTTGTATTGCTTGCGTGGCTTTTGTCAGGTCAACCAGCCTGTCCTTGTCACCGCCATACTTGTGGACAAACTCGTATGCGTCCTCCTTGATCTCTTGTAACCCAAGGTCTATTACTCGGATACTTTTTGTAACCGACTTGAGAGCTGCGACTGCCTTCCTTGCGTACTCCCAGCCCACCGTGTCGTTGTCAGGGACTATGGCGATGGTGAGTCCTACTAAGTGCTTGACCACATCTTCTGGGAAGCTGCTTGCACCGTTGTGCGTACAGGTTGCCACCACACCGATAGTCTTTAAAGCGTCTGCTGCCTTCTCGCCTTCGCACAAGAAGACTGTGCGTCCTGTCTTTCTTGCAAAGTCCACCTCTGGTAAGTTGTAGGGGACGATGTTCGCACCAGTCATGGATGCGTGTCTGCGTCCCTGCTCGTCCACTCTGAACTGCTTATAGGTCTTTCCCTTGGCGTCGAAGGTCTTGTATCTCTGCTTGATGTGCTGGGTGACGCCATCCTCATCGGTGTAGTGCCATTCCTGCTCGAGCACAGGGTCTTGCTTTTGTATTGGCTTGAGTTGCGTTAAGAAGTCTGTTGGATTGGGTAAGTCTGGCAGCAACCCAAAGTCCCTGACTGCTTGGAATACCGAGTCTTGAGAGCACCCACCGTAGCACTTGAATAACGGTTTGCCTTCGTCGTTCTCTGTGACGCATAGAGATGGATTCCTGTCCCCGTTACCCTGCCCGTGTGAGCTCACAGGACAGCTCGCCATCCATTGCCCGTTCACCTTCTTTGCGTTGCCAAGCGCTTGCGCTATTTGTTCGGCTTGCATCTAGTTTTCTTTCATATTTATTTTGTTAGTAATTGCCATGCTGCCGCTGCCACTCTTGGAACTTGTCCATTTCCAACGGCTGCAATTCTGTCCAACCCATTAACCATCCCATCACTACTTCTCCACATGATGGGTCTGGTATTGTCTTTCTGTCCTCTAACCCGCCAAGATGGAGATGCTCTTTCGTCATCTCCCACCACAAAGTCGATCCAACCTTGACACCGCTCTTGCGTAGTCCACCGTTGAAATACTTTGCCTTTGCGCTCGACCAATGATTGAAAAGGTTTTTTGGAGGAGTCGGCAACAATCCAGATTCTTTCCCTTCGATGTTGCCCACCGAAGTCGTCGTGTCCCAGCACTCCCCATTGCGCATCAAACCCCATCTGGGCAAGATCACACAACACTCTGTCGAGTCCTCGAAGAGTGAGTGCTGGTGAGTTCTCAATGAATGCGTATCTTGGCTGTACTTCGCGAATGACCCGTGACATTTCTCCCCAGAGTCCTGATCGTTCCCCATCGAGTCCTGCGCCTCTTCCTGCAACGCTGATGTCCTGACAGGGAAATCCACCGCTGACGACTTGGACCTTTCCCCGCCAAGGTTTGCCGTCGAATGTGGTGATGTCGTCCCAGATAGGGAATCTAGGTAAGAGTCCGTCAGCTTGCCGTTGCAATAAAACTCTGCGTGGGTAATCTTCGATTTCAACGGCACACACGGTACGCCACCCCAACAAATG
>Ga0214919_10001658_pt1 | contig 36015 bp, 35 predicted proteins | sample LL1503_MetaG_FD_177994 | JGI IMG/M metagenome (GOLD analysis project Ga0214919, IMG submission 177994) | Freshwater microbial communities from Lake Lanier, Atlanta, Georgia, United States - LL-1503 | ecosystem: Environmental > Aquatic > Freshwater > Lake | place: USA: Georgia | collected...
TGTGATGAATTCAATATTAAACACCCCTATGTCAATCTTTCCTGACAAGGGAACCTCTATAAGCTGGAGCTCTTTTCTCCAGGGCTTATCAGCAATTTTCTGACGCACAATAGCGGCTGTAAAAGGCGTTGCATAAACAGGGCAACGTAAATAGGGCCACAAATAAGGAAGTGCACCCACATGATCTTCATGAGCATGCGTTAAAACGAGGCCCTTTAAGTTTTTTTGATACGGCAAAATAAACGTTGGATCAGGGCTAATAATCTCGATGCCCAAACGATCACCGAATGTAATGCCAAGATCAACCATCAACCATTGGCTATCATGGCCAAATAAATTTAAATTCATGCCAATCTCACCAGCTCCTCCAAGAGGTAAGAACCAGAGATCGTTTTTCGTTGGCAAATGCGTAACCATAAGTACCTTTAAAATTATTCTTGTAAAGTATGAGATTGAAAGAGAAACCTAATATAAGGTTCGTATTCTACAAATCAGAATCTAGAGTAACATTTTTAGGAATTTGTTTACCACAATAAATCAAAGTGCCTTTCTTAAATTTGTTCCACTTGACTTAATTCCGAGACATTAAAGCCTAACCGAGAAAGTGGAAATCATTTTTGCTGCCTATAGACCTCATATAATCCCACCGCAGCTGCGTTTGAAACATTCAAAGTCGAAAAGCTTTCTTCAGAAGGTAACCTCACTGTAAAATCACATAAATCCGTGGTCAAACGACGCATACCGTCCCCTTCTCCGCCAAAAATCAATGCTGTTTTTCCCTTAAGATCTAATTCAGCCAAAGTTTTTTTGCCACTTTCTGCAAAACCAATACACCAGAATCCAAGCTCTTTGAGTTCACGAAGAGCATGAGCAAGGTTGTTGATGATACACATTGGAACAACTTCAAGCGCTCCAGAGGCTGATTTTGCCAAAACACCTGATTCTTTAGGAGCATGCCTTTCAGTCATAATAACGGCTTTCGCTCCAAAAACAGCGGCCGATCTTAGGATTGCCCCAACATTATGAGGATCGTTAACATGATCTAGCACCACCACACGCTGATTTTGATCTTCGCAATCTTCTAATAGATCCAAAGAAAAATTTGGCAAGGGATGTGCAGACAAAGCAATTCCCTGATGAACTGAACCCGGCGGCAAACGATTTTCCAGGTTTTTGCGATCAACAATCTCAATTTTCAGTTTCCCTGTGGGCGGTAGTTTCTCAAGGATCTCTCTTTGGGTGACTATAACTTTTTCAATTTTACGGCGGGGATTTAAAAGCGCCATGTGACAAGCATGATAACCGTATAAATAATGCATAATCTTAACCGGCCCTTTCCAACAGAGCTTTTACAGGCGCGTAACTCAAACGATGATGAACGGTCAGGCCATATAATTTCATCGCCTCATGATGAATTTTCGTTCCATAGCCAGCATTATTTTTCCAGCCGTAACAAGGATATTTTTCATCGAGAATCGTCATCATGTAATCTCGAGTGACTTTCGCAATAATCGATGCTGCTGCAATTGAAAAGCTTTGCTGATCACCCTTAACAACAGTTTGAACGCGCATTTTAAGCTCTGGCGCCCTAATTCCATCAACCAGCGCAAAAGAAGGTTCAATGTTTAAGTTTTGAACGGCTCTAGCCATTGCCAATCTAGTTGCTTTTCCAATATTTAATTGGTCAATTTCCTGGACAGAAGCCTCGCCAATACCATATTGAATTGAAGGGTGAATAATCAGTTTTTTATAAACGTCTTCTCTTTTTGAACGAACAAGTTTTTTTGAATCCTTAACCCCTTCCCTTAATTCATCGTCAAATAAGTCTTGATCAATTATTACAGCTGCCGCAACAACGGGACCTGCCCATGGTCCACAACCAGCCTCATCAACGCCAACGACAAGTTCTCCTTTTAAAGAAAACTCATTCTCAAACTTAAAGGTCGGGAGATGAGGGGTCATGTTGAATTATTTCTGAATGATTTTTCAAATCCTCAGGCTTAACAAGAAGCTTGCGTGCCTTGGGGGGTTTTTTAAAGAGAAATAATCTAACGAACCGCACAACTCGTTTGAAGAATGGAACTTTTTCTCCGGAAAGCGCATTTAAAACTCCCTGTAAAGGAATAGAGTTTGCATCAGCCAAATCACGTAATCTTTTAGCTGAAGCTAACCATAACGGACTGAATGCCAGGGACAAAACCGTCAAGCCAATTATTAAACGTTCACCAAATTCATTAATGATATGGGTTTCATTAGAAATGGTTGCCATCAAAAAGGCAAATTCACCCAATTGAGCTAAAACAACACCGACTAAAAAGGCCTGAGACCATGGCAAATGAAGAACTCGTAAAATACCGATATTTAAAGCTGTTTTACCGATTGTGATAACAAATAGGAGTAAAAGAACAGTTCCCATATGCTGCCAGATAAATTCAATGTCCAGCAAAAGCCCAATAGACAAGAAAAATGCCATCATGAGGATGCTTTGGACAGGCTTAATTGTTTCAAGCATAATAACACGTTCATGGGTGTTGCCCAAAACAAGCCCGGCAAGAAATGCGCCGTAGGGCGCTGATAAACCGATCAAACCTGACACAGCTGCGGCTGCGAAACAAAAGGTCATGCTTGCAAGTGCGGTAAGATCTTTTTCCCCTGCGATCATTTGAGTTAATGGCAAACGAACACGTTGACGACGACTAAGATAGTTAATCAAAGCCACAATCATACCAATTGACCCTAGTACTTTCACAAAAAGCATCGGATTAAACCACGATTCACCGTAATTGCGCAAAATCAAAATCATAGGAACGATTGCAAGGTCTTGCGCAATTAAAATGCCAATTGTCAACTGACCTGTTTCAGACTTTAATTCACCTAAACTTTCCAGCATTTTGACAACAACTGCCGTTGACGAGACTGAGGCAACAAATCCCAGAAGGAGAGATAAGCCAAGGGACCAGGAAAACATATTCGACAGAGTGACCGTAATCGTTATGCTGAGGAGAATTTGTAAAATTGTACAAAGTGTCGCGATACCCCATACCTTTTTAAACGTTCTAAGGCTGAGCTCCATGCCCACAACGAAAAGGAGAAGCAGAACTCCTAATTCAGCCAAAACCCCGACTTGATCACGAGAATGAATAAGGGCAAATCCTGAAGGACCTAAAATGATTCCGCTTAAAATATAACCAAGGATCGCAGGCTGCCGAAGGCGCGACAAAGTTATTCCTCCTGCCAGGGCAGCGACGACAACTAAAGCTATTTCTGTTAAATTAATATTTTCTTGCATACTTCAGAAAGCTAACACAAAAAAGCAGAGACAACAATCACAGATTCATCTTTAAGTCTAGTGGCTATTTTATTAACCTTAGATATAAATTATTTTTAGAAATACTGTGGATATTTACACAAAAATTGGTTAAGCTATTATTTGTGAAATATGAAAGGTGTGCGTTCTATGTGGTTGATAGTATTTGCTTTTTTAACGATTAATGTGGCTGCTTATTCTGCATCACCTGTGGACCTTGAATTGTTGTTTAATAATGGGTTGCAAAAATTTGTAGCTTCGGAGCCTAATATCAGCAAAACTGCGAATAGAAATGATTGCACAAATTCCTTACCTCTTGATGAGAATGAACGCTTTGAAGAAGAGGATGCTTGGCCAGAGGTTTCTGAAGATTAAAAATCTTTTTCGGATATACTTGTGATTTCTTATACTCTTAGAAGATACTTTATTTACAATTTCGGAGCTAATTGTGTGGCGTACCGTCCTGGTGCTGGTTCTATGATATGCTTTTGATTGATCTGATATGGCTCAACCTTAGGACCTTGTTTATTTTTCATCCATTTTTCCCACTCAAGCCACCAGGAGCCTGAATTTTCAACTGCGCCTTTTAACCAATCAGAAGCCGATTGAGGTTTTGATTCCGGATTTATCCAATAGCAATATTTATTTTGTGACGGATGATTAATAACACCAGCCACGTGCCCTGATGCCGATAGAACAAAATAAGTATTTTTAAGCTGCCCGGTTGCAGCAAATGCAGCTTGCCATGGTACAATATGATCGCTTTTGGCAGCCATTATAAATGTTGGAATTTCTATTTTAGAGATATCAATATTAACCTTATTAATCTGAAATCCTTTTTTTTCAATAAAGGCATTGCCTAAAAAGAATTTTTTAAGGTACTCAAGATGCATTTTTGCCGGAAGATGGGTTGTATCACTATTCCAGTACAAAAAATCGAGTGGCTCTGTTTCTTTAGCTAACAGATAGTGGTTAATGTAATTTGACCAGATCAAATCATTTGCTCTCATCGAGCTAAACATTTTAACCATTGAATCCCCTGCAAGCACTCCATAGGTTTTCAGGTGCTTATCTAAAATTTTGATCTGATCTTCGCAAACAAAAATCGACAATTCATTAAGATGATTGAAATCAATTGGCGTTGCAAGGAGTGTTGCACAATCTACTTTTTCGATGCGACGTTGGCTATAATAAGCAAGCAAACTTGTAAGCGCAACTCCACCTACACAAAAGCCTAGGACGTTTATTTTTTCATTATTTGTTGAGGTTCTTATATAGTCGATCGCCTTGTCTATGCCCTTTAAAATATAGTCTGAAAGGCTAAGTTCTGCATAGGAAGGATCAGGATTCACCCACGAAATGACGAAAACAGAACGACCGTTTTGCAAATTCCATTGAATAAATGAATTTTGTTTTCGAAGATCGAAAATATAATATTTGTTGATCCATGGAGGAACAATCAGAAGAGGCTTTTGCCATTGAGTTGGAGTTTGGGGGTAAAAACAGATTAATTGGAAAATTTCATTCTCAAAAATGACTTCGCCAGGTGTTATTGCTAAATTTTTTCCAACCTTAAATGCATTCAATTTATCTAAGGATGGCAAACGAAAGGCTCCTCCATTTTCGGTTTGATCCTTGATAAATTTTTGGTACCCTTCGACAAGATTGTCTCCTTTACGTTTTAAGCTTTCGCGTATGACAACCGGATTTGTGAAAGCAAAATTTGTAGGGGACAGTGCATCAAGAATACCTTTTAAATAGAATACCAGCTTTCTTTTTGAGGCCTCACTGACGTTGGTATCTGAAATCACATTTTGCAGGTATTTACTGTGAAGCAAGTAAGCCTGCTTAATATAATTAAATATGGGATTTTTCTCCCAGTCATTATCTTTGAAGCGGCGATCATTCTTTTCAGGCGCAATAACAGGAGACGTATTTTTGCCAATGCATTGATCTAGTGTTGTTTGAAATAGTTTGTCCAGATCATCTAAATATTTTTTTTGCAAGTTTTCCCATTTTCCCGGCTCTTCAAAAAAAACCTCCTTAATTCCATCAAAAGCATCCAGAAGTACTTTATGAAGGATTTCAGGATCAAAAATACTAATGGAATTAATAGAATGTTTTTCGATACTTTCAATACCTTTCAAGCATGCAGAAGGTAATTGCGCAAAATAATTAAAATAATCTTGCAGTATTTTTTCAAAGTTAGGTGGAATAAAAGCGTTTTCATTTGTGTAGATTTCTTCAAATTCGGCCTCATTTTTGGATTGGGAGGCATTTGTTTTGTGGAACTCTTGCATTTTTCGTGCTAACTTTTAAATCACCCTTATCTGTTAGTTTAGCATATGCTTTTGCCATGAAAAGTCTTTTATTTATTATATTTCTGTTTACCTTTATATCAGGTTGTTCCGATTGCAAATCCAAAAAAGAGGACTATGTTGAGCTGGTTCCTGTCAAAACAGAAAAGCCTGAAAATAATAAAATGATAATGGACGAAATTTGCATTCATAAAAATGAGCTTGAAAAGTTAAATTTAACGCATAAATATGTTATTGATGAAACCCAATGAATTAAATTAATTTTGGTCACGATGAAAACTACTTTGAATTTTTTTGAAACATACCTCCCTGAATTAATTGTTTCACGTGAAACAATTTCAAATTATGAAATTTATTATAATCTATTAAATCAATGGAATAAGGCCATTTCATTAGTCCAAGAAAAAACACTCGACGAGTTTTTAGTAAGACATATTATTGATAGTCTACAAGTTGTGAATTTTATTGAAAACCTTGATTCTAATATAGTCGACATAGGAACAGGGGCTGGCTTTCCAGGGTTAGTCCTAGCTATATACGGTTATAGTAATATTCAATTGGTTGAGTCTAATCTTAAAAAAACAATTTTTCTGAGTGAGGTGGCTCGAAAAACCAAGATATCCGTTAAAATAGTTAACCAAAGAGCTGAGAATTTAAAAAAAAATTATGATTTTGTTTTATCAAGAGCCTGTTCTTCTTTATCAAATCTGCTATCATTAATGAATAATGTTTCACGTGAAACATCAACAGGAATTTTTCATAAAGGCGCAACGTTTTTAACAGAAATCGAAGAAGCCAAAGAAAATTGGAACTTTGATTACGAATTAAAAGATAGCGTCACTGATAAAAACAGTAAAATTATAATTGTAAGGAATGTAGGTAAAAAATATGGCTGAAATTATTGTCGTTGCCAATCAAAAAGGTGGTGTGGGTAAAACAACAACTTCCGTAAATATTGCAACTGCATTAGCTGCAGTTGATAGAAAAGTTCTCCTTATTGATTTTGACCCCCAAGGAAATGCTTCGACTGGCGTAGGGGTTTTAAAAAAAAATAAACTTTTATCAACGTACCATCTTTTAATTGGTCAATGCACAGTGGGTGAAGTATTAATAAAAAGCCCAATACCTGGTTTGGCTGTTATTCCAGCAGGTATTCAACTTGTTGGCGCTGAAATTGAATTGGTTAATATGTCAGAGCGCGAATATATTTTTAAAAACTTAATTGAACCATACAGACCTATGTTCGATTATATTGTTATTGATTGCCCACCATCTATGGGTTTACTAACATTAAATGCAATGGTTGCTGCTGATTCGGTTATCATTCCTCTTCAATGCGAATATTATGCTCTCGAAGGCCTTAGCTATCTTTTAAGCTCGATTCAAAAAATTAAGAAAAATTTCAATCAAAAACTAAAGCTCTTTGGTGTTGTTTTAACTATGTTCGATAGACGCAGTTCTCTTTGTTCTCAAGTTGCAACAGATGTAAGACTTCATTTAAAAGATAAGGTTTTCAAAACCGTTATCCCACGTAACATACGTGTTTCCGAAGCGCCTTCACACGGCAAACCCGTTCTTTTATATGACGTTAACTGTCTTGGATCACAAGCTTATATGGAACTTGCTAAAGAAATACTTCTAAAAGAAAAAGGAAAGAAAACAAATGAGTAATAAAACTCTTGGTCGTGGTTTATCAGCCCTATTGGGAGATATGGACGATTATGTAGCAGAAAATAACCTTCAAAAAAGCAGCAACGAAATTTCAGTCAATTCATTAAAGCCAGGCAAGATGCAGCCAAGGCATTATTTTAATGAAGAAAAAATGCAAACATTGGTTGAATCTGTAAGGCAAAAGGGAATCCTTCAACCGCTTTTGGTTCGTGAAATTGAATCAGGTTTTTATGAAATTATCGCCGGTGAAAGACGTTGGAGAGCTGCTAAAGAAGCTGGACTTGCTGACATTCCCGTTGTGATCGTTACTTGTAATGACCGTGAAGCCCTTGAATTAGGTCTTATTGAAAATTTACAACGCGACGATCTAAATCCAATGGAAGAGGCTGAATCTCTTCATAAGTTATTGGTTGAACACCAAAAAACCCAAGAAGAAATTGCATTTTCCATCAGCAAAAGCCGCAGTTATGTTGCCAACATGCTCAGACTTATGCAACTACCCGAAGAAGTTAAAAATTTGCTTCGTGCAGGGAAATTATCAGCAGGTCACGCACGTAGCATCCTAAATTCAAACAATATAGAAGAACTTGCTAAACGTATTGTGAATGAAAGACTCAGTGTTCGTGCTGCAGAACACTTAGTTAAAAAGTACAAAACCCCAAGCATGATGGGGCAACCAATCATTGATCCAGACGCCCAAGCCTTAGCAGATCGGATTGGCGAAGCAGTTGGAATGAAAACAAAACTTCAAATTAACAGAAATGGGGGCATGCTTACTCTTTATTTTCAACAATTTGAACAGCTTGATGATCTAATGAATAAACTGCAGAATTAATTTAATTTTACTTATTTTTAAATAAGAATATTCATTTGAAGTAGTATTGGCGCCATAGCTAAATCATTACAGATAGGCACTTCGCAAGCATAAACCAGCATTTCAACACCGCTTTCTTTTGCCAAACTTGCTGCCTTAGCGTAGGCGGGATCTATGTCATCAGCAATGGAAAACTCAGTGCAATCCATTCGTTGGACCAAATACAGAACTACGCATCTTGCACCTTGTTGCTTTATTGCAGCTAGCTCTGTCATATGCTTAGCGCCTCTGACTGTAACACAATCGGGAAATTGGGCAACTCCGCCCCGTTTTAAATGAACGTTTTTAACCTCTAGATAACAGGGTGGTAAGGCTTCTTTACTCAATAAAAAATCAATACGCGAATTGATACCGTATTTGACCTCTCTAGTAAAGGATGTATAATCACTCAATTCAGGAATTATTTTTTTAGTCAAAGCATCAGCTACAATTTCATTTGTCAGATGCGTATTAACCCCAACCCATGTTCCCTCTGCCTCGACATATTGCCACGTATAACCCAATTTTCTAGCAGGATTATCGCTTTTTGTTACCACCACCTTATTCCCAGGGTTCAATACCCCAAGCATCGCGCCTGGATTGGGACAGTGCGCTGTAATTTCTGTACCATCATCCAAGACGATATCTGCAAAAAACCGTTTATAGCGTTTTACTAGCGTGCCAAAAATAAGAGGTAAGGGAAGGAGAGACATTTTTTTCAAACGAGGATTTCTGTAAGTGTTCCTAATCAATAATCTCTTTTATAAGATCACGCAAGGCAGGTGCAATATAACCATTGAATTCGGGACACTGTTCAATATGTGGACATAATTTAATCCTAGAAAAATTCAACGCAAAAACAAAATATCTTATTATTTTTGCCAACTCCAATGCACTTATTAATATTTGTTCGTCTCCATAATCTTTCCACTTATCCAAAAATATCCATTGTGAGTCTTTATAAACACTATGACTATCATTCACATTATGATGTCGCTGGGCACTATTAAAAAAAGAGACAAAAGAAAAAAAGGATGAGAAATGCTAGCATTCCCCCAATCGTTAACAGTAATCAGGCTATCCTTTATAAGAACATTATTGTCGTGGAAATCGCCATGTTCTAGGGTTTCTGGAATGGAGAAATTGGATAGCTTCTCGCACAAAGACTGAGATCTAGGCACAAATTTTTTAAGAACTTCAATTTCAGATACAAGCATGCCATCCGCTTTTAATAAAAACTCTTGATTCATAAAATTCTGGTACAAAGTTGGCAGGTTTTTAAGCCTCCAATCATTAACTCCCATTTCAATTAATTTATCCACGTATGGAATGCACGCAATCTGAATATCTGCATACGTTTCAAAAATTTCACCAAAATATCTTACATCAAATTTTTCTTTTAAGATGTTCCTAAGGCAAACACCGGCATCTTTCATCAGAAAGCATCGAAGTTCGTAATTTACCGCAATTACAAAAGGAATATTTTGAGTTATGTTTTCAAATAAAAACCTAAGCAAAGCAGGTTCAATTGCAAAAGGCGATGCCATAGATTTTAAAAAAATACGACCTTTTGACGTTTCAAAGCAATGAACAGTTGACCATGGAACGCTTCGAATCATCTGCGGGCGACTATATTCTTGGCAACCAAAATCTTCTAAGCAATTCTGTACCCATGAAAAAATCTCAGATGAATGAACCATATGTACTACCTTTTGAGGATTTGTCTAAAAGATGACAGATCTCAAGAAGCTTTACCAAACTTTTTCTCCATCCAGATGTAAAAAACTGGGGTGATGTATAGGGTCAACCATTGGGATAATAAAAGACCACCGATGATACAAATACCAAGCGGACGGCGAAGTTCAGCGCCTGCGCCCATTCCGACCGCAATCGGAACAGCGCCCATAATTGCCGCAAAAGTTGTCATCATAATCGGACGAAATCGTCTTTGACAGGCCTCAATAATGGCATCTTGAGGGGAGAGATTATTTTCTCGTTGCTGAGTTAAGGCATAGTCAATCATCATGATTGCGTTTTTTTTCACAATTCCCATCAACAAAATAATTCCGATAATGCCAATGACATCCAAATTAAGCCCCAGTAACATCAGCGCGATCAAGGCACCCAGTCCAGCACTGGGCAGACCCGTTAAAATGGTGACAGGATGGATATAGCTTTCGTATAAAATTCCCAAAATAATATAAATGGTCATAATGGCGGCCAACAGTAACCAAATTTGACCGCCTTGTGATTGTTGAAAGGCGAGGGCAGCCCCTTGAAAGCTTGTTGAAACAGTTGGGGGCAAATTGAACTCAGTCTCAAGATGTCTGATGTGATCAATTGCCTGCCCCAGACTCATACTCGGACTCAGGTTAAAAGAAACAGTCGCAGCTGAAAATCGATTGAGATGATTGACCGTCAAAGGTGCATTGACTCGCTCCATGATTGCAAAAGAACTAAGGGGGATAAGTTCCCCTTTATTATTGGGAACATAAATTTGATCTAGATCGCTTAAGGACTGAGCTTCTGGTTTATGCACAGCTAAAATTACTTGATAGGTGTCAATATCAGTATAAATTGTTGAAACTTGACGATCACCGAATGCCGAATACAGTGTATCCGTTATGTCTTTGACCGTAATGCCAAAATAACTCGCCCTATCACGATCGATTTTCACATTCACCTGTAAACTATTAATCTGCAAATCACTGTTCACATCTAAAAAGCCTGGTGTTTTGCTCAACGTGTCAACGAATCTTGAAGAGATTGAGCTTAAATCCTCTAGGTTTTGCGCTTGAATGGTGTATTGATATTGGCTTTTAGAAAGGGTACCACCCACGCGAAGATTTTGAATGGCCTGAAGCGAAACAGTAACATCAGGAACTTTGCTAAATTTCTCCCGAAGATCATCCATCACTTTCTCAATCGATTTTCTTCCGCTTTCAACTGATTTTAATTTTAAAAAAATCCGCCCTTCGTTTTGAGCAACCGTTGTCGATGATGCACCAATAGATGCATTATAATTCTCAACTTCGGGCTGATTATTAATGATTTCCATCAACTTTTTTTGTGCCACTGCCATCGCATCAAAGGAAACTTCAGGGGCCACGTCAGTAACTCCATAAATAAGTCCTGTATCCTCATTCGGAAAAAACCCCTTAGGAATCGCCACATAAAAGGCCACGTTGATTATAAAAATAATGCCTGTTCCAGCTAAAATAAGGGTTTGACGCTTCATAACCCACTGCAAGCTATTTTTATAAGCAAATTCAAGACGTTCAAAAGAAATGCGAAGGAATTTATAAAAATTATTTTCAGATTCTTCGTGAGATGTTTTCATCAAATAACGGCACATCATTGGTGTTAGAGTTAAGGAAACAATTCCAGACATTAAAATAACGATAATCAGGGTAAATGAAAATTCAAACAGCAAGCGCCCAACAATGCCGGGCATAAACAGAATCGGTATAAAAACAGCAACCAGTGATAACGTCATCGAAATCACTGTAAATCCAATTTCTTCAGTTCCCTTAAGGGTTGCTTCCAGGGAAGAAAGACCTTGTTCTCGGTAACGCGCAATATTTTCAAGAACAACGATCGCGTCATCAATAATGAAACCCGTTGCTAATGTTAACGCCAAAAGCGTTAAGTTATTCAGGCTAAAGCCAAAAGCTGACATTAGAACAAAGGTTGCAATCATGGATATAGGCAACGTCACCGTTGGAATAAGGGTGGCCTGAGCATTGCGAAGAAATAAGAAAATTACCAAAACAACCAAGACAATTGTCAAAATACAAGTAAATTCGACGTCATTGACAGACGCTTGGATTGGTTCGGAACGATCAAGCAGCATCGTCATTTTGATACTTTGAGGCAGTTGTTTTTCTAAAGCTGGTAAAATACTTTTGATGCTTTCAGCAACTTCTAGTGTATTGGATCCAGGCTGTCTGCTAACAGCCAAAATAATACCCCGTTCGTTATCAAACCACGCTGCACTATAAGTATTTTGGACATCATCAACCACTTCTGCCACGTCCTTTAGACGCAGACCATCGTGATCTGGAATCATGATTTGAGCAAACTCAGCGGCATTTTTAAGTTGTGAATTTGGCGTTAAGGATTGTACTTGCACGGGCCCTTGCAAAAGACCTGTCGGTGCATTGATGTTGGATTGGGCTATGACATTAGCAATTGTCGCCAAGCTAAGGTTACGTGATTTTAAAATTTCAGGGCGAACATAAACACGAACAGCGTATTTTTGCTCACCAATCACAGAGACCTGAGCTACGTTACGAATCATCGACAATCTGTTAACCACATAATTTTGAGCATACTGATCCACTTGCCATAAGGGGAGAGTAGGGGAAGTAATAGCCAAAAATATAATAGGTTGCTCTGCGGGATTTACTTTTTTATAAGTCGGCAGACTTGGCATATTAGGGGGCAGGTTAACCTGAGCTGTAGAGATTGCCGTCCCCACATCTTGAGCCGCAGCGTTAATATTGACATCAAGCGCAAACTGAAGGGTGATCAAGCTTGTTCCTTGGGCGCTTGTGGAAGTCATTGCTTCCAATCCCGGAATTGAAGAAAATTGTTGTTCTAAGGGTAACGCAACCGCTTGAGCCATCGTAACAGGGTTTGCTCCTGGAAGACTTGCTGTGACCTGGATAACAGGAAATTCAATTTTAGGTAGGGCACTTATGGGTAAATTCCAAAAACCAAACATTCCTGCCATAACGACCCATAGCGTGATTAGCGTTGTCATCACAGGTCTTAGGATAAAAATGCGAGAAATATTCATGACATTACTGTTACTTTGGTTTTATCACTGAGCCTTATTTGTCCCGATGCAACGACTTTCTCGTTTTCTTTAAGGCCTTCTAAAATGATAGCTTCGGTATTGGTTGTTAAGCCTAATTTTACTGGACGATAGTAAACCATATGATCTTCGGAATTATAAACAAACACATAAGACCCATTTTGGCCATTTTGAATGGCTGATAATGGGACAACCAAAGCATTTTCTTCGATTCCTAACTGAAGGACTGAAATAACATATTGTCCGGGAAGAAGTGCCGGCTTTCCATTTACCAAGGGATTTTCAATCTTAACTTTGATGGGAATAATACCCGCATTTGACTTAACCTCATTATCAAAGGCAAAAAAGCTTGCTTTTTGAGAAAGCATATCACCATTCATCGTTAAAAGTTGTACCCCTATTTTGTTTGAATCTTGACTCAAAAGGTGAGGTAAATAACGCTCTGGTAAATTAAAGACGGCCTCTAGTGGGTCAACTTTAACCACGGAAACTAAAGGTGTGTTTTCCTCAGTCCTGACATAATTGCCTAAAACAACCTTACGAAAACCAACAAGGCCTGTAATGGGACTGTGGATTTTAGTGTAACCAAGCTGCACTTTCAAAAGATCAATGGCCGCTTGATCGGCTTTAGTCGCCCCTTCTAGGCTTTTCATATTGGCCTGTAGTTGATCAAAGGCAGAATTTGTAACAAAACCTTTTTTCAAAAGGGGTTGATTTCGTTTGACTTCAATCTTAGCGTCTTCAAAAAGGGCCATATTTTTGGAAAGATTTGCTTCTGCTTGGCGAAGCTGAGCCTGGATCGATTCATCATCAAGGGTAAAAAGCAGGTCATTTTCCTTAACAATCTGACCTTCGTAAAAATGAAGTTCTTTAATAATTCCATCAACTCGACTTCGGATTTGAATAGCTTCTTGTGATTGGGTTAAGCCAGGGACCTTGATCTCTAAGGGGACTGCTTTTTTAATGGCAGTTGCAATTGTGACCTGGGAAAATTGTTTTTGAATAGTATTTTGTTTTTTAAAGAAAAAAATAGAAAAAGTTACAGCTAAAATCCCAAAGATTAGCCAAGATATCAAGCGCCTGTTTAAAAAAAGTAGAGTGTGTTTCATACACTCTACTTTGACGGATTTTAGGTTAAAGAGAAGTTAATTTTTATCTTCTTTTTAAGAGTTGTGCCTTCTTAGTGTAAGTTTTTTTCTCTCAAAAAGAAAACCTCTTTTAGTCGCCATATATTCGGCCTCATGTTGTGCTATCAAAACTGAAGGATACGTAAACGTCTCTCTATGTTCAGCGCTTCCAAACAAAAGCTCGACTACCGATCCAGGTATTATTGTCGCATAACCTTTGACAGATCCCAAATTTAATACCCAGTTACCTGTTTCTGGTTTTCGGTACCACGCCCCTTTAAGAACACCTTCAGACCCATTAACTATGTTTTCTTTACCAGTCCTTTTCGAAGCAGGATTTGCAGAAATTTTTTGAATGGGCTTATACGCAGGTGTAAATGTGAAATCGGAGCGCCCTAATAAAGCTTGGATACGTGGATCTGAAAGACTTTTCGCCTTATTTTCCAGAGGAGTATCAAAGTCTGAATCATCGGTTTTTCCTTCCTCACTACTGAATGTTCTTTTTAAAGAACTATCAGTTTCAGAATCAGATCCATCCATAGCAATACTTACATGCGATGACACAGATATAATTACAAATAATATAACCCTTGTAAAATTAATAATAAAATTTAACATAAATAAACCTTTGATTCTAAGTTTTAATTAAATACGGAAATATATTCATAATTAAAATATTAAAAAAATCAAATATTTTTATTTAATTAAATTTTTTATTGAATTTATTCAGTAAAAAAATAAATTTTCAATAATCTATTAATAAAAAACCTTCTTTTCTTATGAAAAGAAGGTTGGTTTATGAGAGCACTTACGCTTGACTTGGATCTGCTACTTTTGGCTTTGGGTGTCATAGCAGCACCAATCGCATTTTGTACTCCACTAACTACTACATCTGTTGCAACTCCTTATGCTCCGGTTAAAGAACACCATCTGCAGCATAAGAACTACCAGCAACCACCGTTGACATCATCGCGATTGTTAAAAATAATTTTGAAATTTTCCTCATTAAACTTCCCCTATTTAAAAAACCTTTGAATATCCAATAAAAGAATTGAAAATTTGACAAAAGACCTTCCCCCAAAGTGAGAGAAGGTCAGTTTTTATAGACTTGCTCCAAAAATTAATTAATTAGCAGGAAGTCTCTTGGCAGCAAGCTTGACTCTTAATCCTTTTGTGGCTTTTTCCACAGCAGCTGCTCCTTTTACATCCGTTCCCAGGTTGCCAGCAACTTGCTCTTGTAATTTCTTATTTGCAGCCTTATGTGACGCTATGATATCCAAGGCGATCTGGCCTTGCTTTGCTTTCATATCATCAATTATTCCATGTAAGTCTACAATCTTTGCATAATGCAAAAAAAAATAGATTGATTCTTAATAAAAACAAAAAAACCCCTCAATAAAAATTGAGGGGCTGCAAATTTTTAAACTTTATGTTTTAAAGTTTAACGTTCGTCTTTATTTGCTTTTACAGGGCTATTGGCCTCTGCTGGAGCTGTTGTTGGGCCCCCTTTAAAGGAGTCAATCATTTTATTGAACCCATCAATATCCATCGGGGGAACAATAACTAACTTTCCATCTTTTTGAAGTCCGAATATAGTCGGTACACCTGGAATTTTCATTTGTTCAGCTAATTGAGTTAATGAGACGAGTGTCTTTTCCGTTGCTTCGGCAAGCTCATCCTTTTCCATTTTCACAACATCAATGCCCGAATCTTTTGCCATTTGTAGCAACTTGGCCCGATCAATTTCAGCAGTCTTATTAATAAACTTCAAGAAAAATGTGTTCATCTTGTCAACGCCCTGCTGTGATGTTGCGAGCAGAATTTTGGCCATTGCAACAGAATTCGGCCCCAAAATCGCTACAGGGATAATATGAATTGCTAAGTCACGGCGCTTTTCAACCAAATCTGCTGCTAAACGATAGAAGTCGTGACAATGCGGGCACATAGGGTCAAAAAATGCAATCAAATGAACGTCAGGCTTTGCAGAACCTAAGGTAATGCCTGAGGTCATCAACTTATCCTTCATATCCGTTGCTGCTTTTTCCATATCGGAACGCATCTTATCTTGTTGCGCTTGCATTGCATCATTAACCGCGCCAATGAATAAATCTGGCTTTTCACGAATCATTTGCAAGAAAATATCTTGGATCTCTTGACGGTCATCATTATTAAAACGACCTTTTGCTGCTGGCTTCGAATCTGAGGAAACTGAAGGTTGAGTCTGGCTTGGTGAAGCCTCTTCTTTCTTCACTTCTTGTTTTGTTTCCTGCTTAGCTTCTGAGCTAGACTCGGTTTCTTTTTTGTGTTGCGAGTATGAATAAAAACCAAATCCTAAAATGGCAACAGCTACAACGCCTGCTATTAATCCTTTGGATGCAGTTGGTTTTGAAGATTTGTCCATAATTATACCTATTTAAAAATTACATAAAATTGATTCTAAGCATTAATTTCTAAAAAAGAAAGAATTTTCTTAATTTTTTAAGGTATGGGTTGACTTATTGCCACAAAGATCCAATCTAAATAATTAACAATTATGTTTTTTAGGGGCTTTGGTTGATAAAGAAAATATTCTTTGCTCTGTTGTGTTTTATTCAGCCTAGTATTGCTATGGTAAGTGACGGTACTCATAATCAACAAGCCTATATAAATTTGGCAAAAGAGAGATCGTCTTTTGAATCAACATGTAGCGTTCATGATAATAAAACACTAATTTCGCAAACTGGCGTTTTAATAGCCCCCAATGTTGTTGCAACGGCTGCGCATGGGATTGCTTCAATCCTTGCGTCGAAAGACTCAACACTTAAATCTCCCACAACCATTGTCCCTGTAAATGATCTTAATGTAACGTTTGATACAAATGGATGGTGTTCAGTGTATCACGCCGAAAGCGTTCTGATAGACAGTCGTTATTTAAATAACCTTCCAGGAGTTGAAGCAAAATATGATATCGCTTTTATCAAATTAAAAGAAGACGTTAGGGGCATTCAACCGGCAAAAATTTTCCCAAACGCAGAGGTCCCCTTAAACAGTCCACTTTATGTCGTAACTTTTGGAAGCGCTGATTTATCAAAAAATTCCCTTTTAAAGAGGGCTTTTAAACTTTATGAAACGGATACATATTTTTCTCACCCATTTGATGAAGAAGCTTTAGCACTGAATCGTTCCGTGCTTGTTTCATCTTTGTTTTTCAAGCCAGATGAAAGTCTAAAAAAACCATCTTTAAGCAGTGACGAAATTGCCATTAGAACCTATGAAGCAACTCAAAATTGGTTGAAAGACGGGAAAGGACCTTATGCCCTTGCCCTACCGGGAACAAGCGGGGCCCCTGTTTTTATAACCCTCACAATTAATGGCAAAAAGCAAGATTACCTGTTCGGCATAGTAACAAGTTTTTCTCATCTATCAGGACATCACCAGGCTCCAAAGGGACAGCCAGAATACCAATATATTCTAGAGAATCGAGAAAAAATATTTGGACAGTATCAAACCATTTTTGCACTTTTCTATGAAGAAGATAATTTATATTCAAAGGCAAATAGTAAACGTTATAGCAAAGATAAATATTTATCGGGTCTTCTTTTAAAAATCCAGAGCGGTTCATGACAATAAACGCTGATCAAAAAGGCCGTCTTGCCGAAGAAAAAGCACGCCTTTTTTTAGAGAATAAAGGATACAAAACTGCCTTTCATCGGTACAAGACTCCTTATGGGGAGATTGATTTTTTGATGACTAAAGAAAAAACCTTAATTGCAGTCGAAGTAAAATATCGAAATGGACCTGTCTCAAATGCTGCAGCATCGATTACTCTTTACCAAAAACAACGCATCCAAAATGCATTACTTCATTTTCTTCAAGGTCAGCCGTCTTATGCAGTCGAATATCCTTTTATTCAATTCGATGTTGTTTTATTATGCAGCTCAAAAGCTATTGTCCATATTCCAAATGCCTGGCAAATTGAAGGTGAATTTTTATGAAGTTTAAAAGTCAGTACTTAATCCTTGTAAGCGCAGCTATCATGTTATCTTCATGCGTTGCTCCTTTGGTTATCGGAGGGGGGGCTGCCGTTGGAACCCTTGCTACCAGGGAAAAAGGTGTTATGGGAACTGTGGACGACAGCCAGATCTCTGTTGTAATCAAGGCCAAACTCTATCAAATTGACCCGGATCTTTATGCTAAGGTCACTGTCAACGTCCAAAACGGAGAGGTATTACTGGTTGGATCGGTGCCGAAACCCGAATGGCAAGTTGAAGCTGAAAGAGTCGCTTGGGAAGCTAAGGGTGTTAAGCAAGTGGTCAACCACATCGAAGTTTCAGAAGGAGAAGGGGTCGGCACTATTCTTCACGATGGTGTCATTACAACCCAAGTTAAAGCAAATCTCTTCTGTGATGGAGACATCAGATCTTTGAATTACAGCGTTAAAACTGTAAATGGTGTCGTTTATATAATGGGTATTGCACAAAACCAAGAAGAGTTAGACAAAGTCGGTAAATATGCAAGCTCAGTAAAAGGTGTTCAAAAAGTTGTGAGTTATGCGAAAATCAAGGATGAAATCCCAGCTGAAGGCTAATTTATATGAATTTTGCAACCGAGCTGCCCAAGAGAGCTCTAATCCAGTTAGAGGGCCCTGACAAAGTTTCCTTTTTACAAGGGTTGATTACCAATGATGTGACAACGCTTGAACAAGGAAAACCTATCTATGCCGCTTTGTTAACCCCTCAAGGTAAGTTTCTTTTTGATCTATTCATCTTTCAAATTGAAGACGTTTTTTTGATCGATTGTGAACGTGAACGCACATCGGAACTGATTAAACGTTTATCTATGTACAAATTAAGATCCAAGGTTGAAATTACTGATTTAAGAGATACTTACAAGGTATTTGCCGTTAGCGATAAACAGCTAATGCCCAATGAAATCCAAATCATTGATCCTAGACTTAAAGAATTGGGATATCGCCTTTACACAAAGAATCAATCGATAGACTTAAAACTTTCAAACAATTATGAAAACCATCGCATCTCCTTAGGTGTTCCTGATGGCAGCCGCGATATTCCAATCGATAAAGGCGTTATCTTGGAATATGGCTTTGATGAACTGCAAGCAATTGATTGGAAAAAAGGATGTTATATGGGGCAGGAACTAACTGCTCGCACCCGCTACCGAGGACTTGTTCGAAAGCGCTTATTGCCTGTTAAAATTGAAGGTGAGTCACCACCTCCCTTTATGCCTATATTTCTAGGAGATACAGAGGTAGGAGAAATGCGCTCTAGCGCATCTGAATGTGGCCTTGCCTTACTGAGGCTGGGCTTTATAAGGGATTCTCTTCCTAAACTAACATGCGGAAATTCCCAATTAACGCCTTATATTCCAAATTGGGTGAAATTACCTGCCGCAGAAGAGTAATACATGCTCAACGATACGCCGCGTCCTCTTTTAGAGCACCTCATTGAACTTAGAAAAAGACTGATTTATATCCTAATCGTCTTTTTTATATTTTTTGCAGTTTGTTACTTTTTTTCCGAAGCAATCTTTCAGTTCTTAGTAAAACCCTTAGCAACTCTATTGCAAACCAAAGGAGAAGGGCGGCGATTAATTTATACAGGCCTTACTGAGGCTTTTTTAACCTACATCAAGGTTGCTGCCTTTGCTGCCGGTTTTATCGCTTTCCCTTTAATCGCCAGCCAAATATGGTTATTTATAGCCCCAGGTCTTTACCGTCATGAGCGTAAATTATTTGTCGGACTATTAATAGCCACGCCTATTTTATTCTTTTTAGGAGCTGCATTTGCTTATACGGTTATCTTTCCAGCTGCTTATCAATTTTTCTTAAGTTTTGAATCTTCTGCAGCAGCAGGCAGTCTTCCTATTCAACTAGAAGCCAAAGTCAATGAATATCTATCTTTTGTCATGCGTCTGATTTTTGCATTTGGAGTTTGTTTTGAAATGCCGGTTGTTTTAACCCTTCTTGCCAGCATTGATTTGGTAACGCGTCAGGGGCTTATTCAAAAATGGCGGATTGCTATTTTATTGATATTTATTATAGCAGCAATTATCACGCCACCTGATATCTTAAGCATGCTAGGACTGGCATTACCGCTTATTATCCTTTATGGTTTATCTATTGTTATGGTTACATTCTTAGAAAACTATCGCCAAAGGAAAAATTGAGCCCCATGTTTGATTTACGCGCTATTCGAAACAACCCAGAACATTTTGATCACGGATTAATTCGCCGAGGAAAAGAACCTCTATCACCAGTTATCTTGAAACTTGATGAACAGCACCGCGAAGCCTTAACTGAACTTCAATCGCTTCAATCGCAGCGAAATCAAATTGCTAAGGATTTTGCAGCATTTAAGCGTGAAGGCAAAGATACCGGCGAATTAACAAAGAAAAATGATCTAATCAAACAAAAAACACCAGAACTTGACGCCTTATCTAAAAAACTTGAGGCAGAGCTTCATGAAATCCTATCCGGTATTTCTAACACTCCCGCCGAAGATTGCCCAGACGGCAAAAGTGAAGAGGATAATGTTGAGGTCCGCAAGGTGGGCATTATACCAACCTTTGGTTTTACCCCAAAGCAGCATTATGAGTTAGGTGAATCTTTAGGTGAAATGGATTTTGAACGATCAGCAAAGCTATCAGGTGCACGGTTTGTCGTTCTTTATAATGGACTCGCTCGTCTAGAGCGTGCTTTAGCTGCGCTTATGCTGGATATTCATACCCAAGAATTTGGTTATCAAGAGGTATATCCACCCCTTTTGGTAAATGATGCGACCATGTACGGCACGGGACAATTACCTAAATTCAGAGACGATCAATTTCAAACCAATTCAGGGCATTGGCTTATTCCAACAGCTGAAGTGGTTCTAACTAACCTGGTTGCGGGGGAAATTCTAGCCGAAACTGAGCTTCCTCTTCGTTATACTGCCTATACGCCTTGTTTTCGCCTAGAGGCGGGCGCAGCCGGTAAAGATACCCGCGGCATGATCCGTCAACATCAGTTCAGTAAAGTTGAGCTGGTTACTATTACAACCCCTGAACAAGCTGCAGAAGAACATGAACGAATGACAACAGCGGCTGAGACGATTTTAAAACGCCTTGGTCTTGCTTACCGTGTTGTCAATTTATGCACAGCTGATATTGGTAATGCCGCTGAAAAAACCTATGACCTTGAGGTTTGGCTGCCCGGACAAAATGCATATCGGGAAATATCCAGCTGCTCAAGGTGTAATACGTTTCAAGCGCGCCGTATGAATGCGCGTTATAGGCCAAATCAAGGTGACGAAAAACCACAGTTTGTGCATACTCTTAATGGTTCAGGTGTTGCTGTCGGGCGAGCTTTGATTGCAGTGATGGAAAACTATCAGCAAGCGGATGGATCCATTGTTATTCCAGATGCTTTGATCCCTTATATGGGTGGCATAAAGAAAATTGAACAATGTGTGTAAATAGAATATGATCAGCTTGATTGATATAAGATTTTGATAATTATGAAAAAAATAGCCGTTCTACTCCTTTTGACTTTAAACTACACATGCATAAGTGCAGAAGGAAATGACCCTACAGTATTCTCCCCTGTAAGCAGCGCTCAATATGAAATACCAAAAGTTTCTCCACAAATAGCGCCTCTTTCTGGGGAAAATAAAAAAGCATCTAATGTCATTGAACTGATTCCCCATCGCGCAGAATATTCTGTAAAGCATATTAAAAGCGAAGGTGGAAATGTGACTGATGTCAGGGGCAGACTTTCTGTCCAGTTGATGGATACTGGAGATGGTTGGACCTTTGAGCAGCGTTCTGAATTATTGGTTTATTACGCGACAGGAATCTCTCAGCAATACATAACATCCATCGCTTCTTTTGAATCTAAAGATGGTGGACGTTATCATTTCACGGTACGCACTCTAAGAAATGGAGCTGAAGAAGGGATTATGAAGGGAGAGGGATACATTACTCCTTCAAGCCCAGGAAAAGTCATTTATAAAGAACCCATTCCAAAGGAACTTATTTTGCCAACAGGGTGTTTGTTCCCGCTTCAACATTTAAAGCAATCCTTAGAAGCTGCAAACGCTGGTGAAACTGTTTTCTCAAACAAAATTGTGTTTGATGGCAGCAGCGATACAACCGAACCCGTTGATGTTAATGTCGTCATCAATCCTATTAAAAATCCTAAACTTGTTATCAACGATCCTCGATTATTATCTGTTGATAAGCTTTGGTCTTTGCAAATGGCTATCTTTGCCCGAGGTAACAATAACCCAGATCCAGACTACGAAATCACTCAAGATGTTCTGCCTTCTGGTATTATTACAGCGATGACTATGGGATATGGTGAAGCCGGTTTTAGTGTTAAATTAGTCTTAGAAAAAGTTGATATTTTCCCAAGTTCAGCTGACAAACCTCTACCTCCGCCAACACAATAGGAAATTTATTATTTCCTGACTATTGCTTTTTAACCTAAAAGGTTATAATCCTTCCAACAATCTGCTTTTGTCTAGGTTTTATTCGGGTGATTGACTTACGATCTGTTCTCTTTTTAACAGGGGCTCTTCTCTCGGGTCTGACCTTGACGATGGTAATTCCTCTTTTAACAGAGCTTCTTATTTACCAGTCACAATTTTGGTCGGGATTTTTAGTCTCCATATTTATTTGCGGTTTCTTTGGAGTCGCACTGACACTTGCTAACCGTCCTTATGGAAAAATTGTCTTAGGCATGCGAGAAGCCTTTTTAATGACATCCTTAAGTTGGGTTATCCTCTCTATTTTTGCAGGTCTTCCCTTTTACTATTCAACTCTAAATCTTAATTTCACCAACGCTTGTTTTGAGGCTGTTTCTTCGCTAACAACAACAGGTTCCACAGTTATTGAACATCTTGATGTCACCCCAAAGGGTATCCTTCTTTGGCGCGCCCTTCTTCAATGGCTAGGGGGTACTGGTATTATTGTCATGGCCATGACAATTTTTCCCACTCTTCGGATTGGCGGAATGCAGCTCTTTCGCAGTGAGTTCTCTGATCGTTCAGAAAAAATTTTACCTCGCGTGTCCCAGATAGCCACAGCTATTTTAGCAGCATATGCATTCTTTACTATTCTTTGCGCGATTTTTTTATACTGGGCGGGAATGCCTTCTTTTGATGCGATTTGCCACGCAATGGCGACCGTATCGACAGGTGGACTTTCAACTCAAGATACGTCAATTGGTGCTTACAATAGTCCTTTAATTGAATTCATCATCATTATCTTTATGATTTTGGGTGGCAGTACGTTAATTCTTTATGTGCGCTTGTGGAATGGTGATAGCAAAACCATTTGCCGAGATAGTCAGTTGAGGGCCTATCTTGTAACTCTATTAATAGCTTCTATAGCAATTTGTCTATGGAATTGGGGAATTAATAAAATTGATTTTCTGACCAGCCTTCGCCAAGGGGCCTTTTCAACAATTTCAACTATTACCACAACAGGTTTTGTGACCGCAGATTATGGAAGATGGGGAAAATTTCCACTCATGTTCTTTTTTATTCTTAGTTTGATTGGCGGATGTACAGGGTCCACAACAGGAGGCATTAAAGTTTTTCGATTTCAGATACTGTTTGCTTTAACCAAAGCTCATCTTATGCAACTTAGGCGCCCACACGGAGTTTACGTTCCCCTTTATCAAGATCAAAAAGTAAGTGATACCGTAGCTTTTTCCGTCTATACATTTTTAACTCTCTATTGTTTTTGCTTAGTCGTTTTAGCACTTATTTTTTCTGGTATGGGTATGGATTTTCTAGCAAGTCTGTCAGGGGCTGCTTCTTGTATCGGTAACATTGGACCTGGGCTTGGTGAACATATTGGACCGCATACATGCTTTGCCGGTCTGTCCGAAGGTCCTAAGATTGCCATGATGCTAGGAATGATTTTAGGACGCCTAGAGCTGTTAACAGTCCTTGTCCTGTTTATGCCCTCGTTCTGGCGGGATTGAGAAGTTTGAAACTTTTCAAATTATTGTTTAAGAAAAGATGAATTTCTAGGATTTTTATAAAAAGCATTTCAAAAATTCAGATATTTTCCCAAAATGTTAGAAGAAAATTAATACTTCCAAAGATAAAATATGATATTAAAGTGTTGAGGTTTCATGTTTTAAAACGTGGTGTTATGTTTTTAAAAAATTATTTTAAAGAAAATCGTAATATAGGGTTAATGGTTATATTAGGAATTGTCGCAGGTCTTCTTGCCATGTGGTTAGCCTTGAAAACATTAAAACCTGTTGTCCGTTCCATTTGTACTTATGTTCTTGAATCCGATGAAGAAAAGGGCCCGAATAAACAAAGCAGAGTAGCCACTATTGAGGCTGCAACCGTTGAAATGGGTGTCATGACAAAAAGGATCGCAACTGTTGGTAAAATGCGAGCCAACGCTTCGGTTACCTTACGTGCTGAAATGAATGGACGTATAAAGGAACTATCCTTTACAGAAGGATCCAGTGTTAAGGAAGGCGATCCAATCATTAAATTCGAGGATGCTGATGCTCAGGCTGAACTTAAGCAAGCTGAAGCTGAGGTCATGTTACGCAAAGCAGATTTCGAAAGATCTTCGAAACTTTTCGATCAAAAAATTGGTAGCACCAAAGATTATGATAAGGCTAAGGCTGAATTAGCTATGGCTGAGGGAAGATTGGATGCTGCAAAAGCAAAATTGGATAAAACAATCATTCATGCTCCTTTTTCAGGGACTATTGGGCTTATTGATGTTAGCGTTGGTGCTTACATTCAGGCCGCACAAGATTTGGTGACAATTGTTGATAGCACTCCTATTAAAGTGGAATTTAAAGTTCCTGAAAAACATGTTCATGATATTGGTGTAGGTCAAACTGTCGAAGTTCGTATTGATGCCTTTAAGGATCAAATCTTTCATGGCGTTGTTGAGGCCGTTGATGCACAGGTTGAAGCTGAAAGCCATAGTATTGCTTTAAAGGCCTCGGTTCCGAATGAAAATGGACTTTTAAAGCCTGGGCTCTTTACCAGTGTTAGCCTTATTATCGGTGAGCAAGGTGAAACGATTATGGTGGATGAAGCTGCCGTTGACCGGGAAGGCGAAATTGAATTTGTCTGGATTGTTGAAAAAGGGAAAGCTAGACGTAATCGCGTCTTAACAGGCAGCCGTGAAAATGGAAAAATTGAGATAGTAGCAGGAATAAGAACAGGACAAATCATTGTCACTGCAGGTCAATTAAAATTGGGTGATGGTGTGAAGGTGAAAATAACCAACATGCCAGAAACCGATGGCCAAGAAAAAACTCCCTTGGGTGAAAATGAAAAAGAAGGGCAAAAGAATAAAAAAGAAAATTCTGAAGCTGTAGTTCAGAAAGCAGAAAACTCTAAGGAAGAACCTGCTGTTAAAGCTAGTGAATCTCATCCGCAAGAACCTAAAAAGGAACATACAGAGCCAACTTTGAAACCGGAAGAAATAAAACCTGATCAACATAATAAAACAGAGAATCAACCTGTCTCTTCTGAGACAAAACCAACACATCAAGGTTGAGGGCGAGTCGTCGTAATATGAAATTATCTGAAGTCTGTATACAACGTCCTGTTTTTGCTTGGGTGATGACTTTTATCCTAGTTTTGGTTGGAGTCGTCGGAGCTTACCGTTTGCCTTTGCAGCAGTATCCAAAAATAGAACGTCCTTACATAACGATTGAAACGAGTATTCCTGGTGCCGGCCCTGAGATTGTTGAAGCTCAGGTGACAAGAGTTATTGAAGATGCTGTTTCGGGTATCGAAGGCGTTGAAAATATTACTTCAATCAGCAGTACGGAAGAAAGCAAGGTTACAATTGAATTTCGTCCAGAGCGAGGTGTTGATAACGCGACGAACGACATTCGAGACCGCCTAGCAAAGTCGAAAAATAAAATTCCTGAAGAAGCAACGGAACCTGTTTTGGTTAAATCCCGTGCAGAAGAACGGCCGATTATTACCATTGCATTAACTAGCGAGACCATTCCTCCGAGTGAATTACACGATTTTGCTCAACGTGAAATTGAAAAAGATTTGGAATCGGTGGCTGGTGTAGCACGAGTTGATGTGCTGGGTGCGGGACAATATGAAATGAATTTGTACCTTAACCCTATTCGTCTTGCAGCTTATGGCATTACGGTGTCCGAGGTTATCACAGCGATTAAACGTCAAAGCATAGAAAAGCCAGCAGGAAAGCTTATCAGCCAGAATCGTGAATATTTGGTCACAACAGTTGCTAACCTAGAAAAGCCTGAAGAATTTGAAAATCTGGTTGTAGCAACAAAGAATAAGCACCTTGTTCGTCTGAGAGATATTGGGCGGGCTGAAATTACATCTAACGATAAAAAAACAAGAACACGCTATAACGGAAAAGCAGGGATCAGCATCGGTGTTATCAAGCAATCCACTTCGAATCCGGTTGAGGTTGCTAGAAATGTTAAGGAAGAAATGGAAAAAATCCAAAAGCATCTTCCGCCTGAAATTATAATGCATATTGGAAGCGATAAAACGATTTTTATTGAACGATCTATTTCTGAAGTTTATAAAACCATTCTTGAGGCCACAGTTCTTGTAATTTTGGTGGTCTTTTTATTCCTTCGTTCGGCGAGGGCGTCGCTAATTCCTTTGGTCACGATTCCTGTATCGTTAATCGGTGCTTTGTTTATAATGTATCTTTTAAATTTTAGCATCAACATGTTCACTTTGATGGCTATGGTTCTTGCAATCGGTCTTGTGGTCGATGATGCAATTGTTATTTTGGAAAACATTTATCGCTACATGGAAGAAGGATACTCTGCGCTTGAAGCATCGATTAAGGGCGTGAATGAGATCAGCTTCGCAGTCATTGCCATGACTTTGACGTTAGCAGCGGTTTATACCCCCGTCTCGCTGGCGCAGGGAATGACCGGAAAGCTTTTGACTGAGTTCTCAATCACGCTTGCAGGCGCTGTTATTGTATCTGGGTTTGCAGCTTTGACACTTTCTCCTATGATGTGTGCTCGTTTGCTTGTCTTAAATCATTCTCATAAAAAAGAAGACAATGACAAACTAAGCAAACTTGAAACCAAAGTTCTCAACTTAAAAGAAAAATACCAGTCAAAATTAGACATACTTAAAGAAAACGGACAAACCTTTAAGGGATCTGTTTTTAAATTTGGTTTTAGAGGACTCATTATTGGGTCAAAGCTTGTGAAAAATTTTTCAAACGGTATTTGGCTTGATAAAACTGAAGAAAAGTATGAACAAAAGCTGCGTCAGATTTTGAATTACCGCCTTCATGTCGTCGGAATTGCTATCGCATTCTCATTGTTTGGTTATATAATCTATCGAAATTTACCATCTGAATTCACGCCTCGTGAAGATCAAGGCACGATTACGATTGAAGGTCAATCTCCACAGACGGCAACGCTTGAGTATACCGAAAGATACGTTGAAATGATTGATAATATCTTAGGATCCATTCCAGAAATTGATCGCCGTGTTACTCAGATTATTAACCCAACATTTGATGTATCTCTTCAACTTAAAAATGACCGCAAGCGCTCTACTGAGGAAATTTCCAATGAAATTAGGAAAAAGGCTGAAGAAATTACAGGTGTAGAAGCTAAGGTGAGTAGTGGTTCAACGGGTATTAGTGGTGACGATAATCGCGCGGTTCAATTCGTTGTCCGTGGAAACAAAACTTACCGAGAACTTAAGGATATTACCCAAAACCTAACCTCTAATCTGTATGCATCCGGTATGATTATGGGGGTAACATCAGAAATTCATGGGGATACCGAAGATTTTACCGTTACCATTATTCGTGACAAAGTCTCATCTCTTAATATTGAACCGGCAACAATTGCGGAAACAATTGATGCTCTTATCAGAGGTCGAAGAGCAAATTCCTTTAAAAAAGAAAACAAGCTATATGATGTCAAAGTAGAGGTTGAAAACAGTGCCCGTCGTTCGCCTGATGATATTACCAACTTGTTTGTGAAAGCAGGCGATAAGGAAGGCACTCTTGTACCTCTTTCAGAGCTTGTCAAAGTGCATTCACGCGCCGGCCCTGTTGAAGTTCATCACCACAATCGTATGCGTGCTGTGACCATGAATGCTTTCTTAAAACCAGGATTTAGCCTTGGAGAAGCCATTGCCAAAGTTACAGAGATTGCTCAAGAGGCAATCCCATCAGATGCGCGCTTGGACTATATTGGTGATACCAAACGGTACTTATCGGAAAATAAAACAATGCTGCTTATCTTTGGTCTATCAATATGTTTTATTTATTTGGTTATGGCAGCACAGTTCGAAAGCTGGCGTGACCCATTTATTATTTTGCTAAGCGTTCCTTTGTCATTAGCGGGTGCCGTTTTGACGCTGGGTATTATTGATGGGGGAAGCCTTAATCTTTATTCGAACATTGGTTTGATTACCTTGATCGGGTTGATTACCAAGCATGGTATTTTAATGGTCGACTTTTCCAATAAACTGAGAAACGAAGGGAAAGAACTTTTTACAGCCATTATAGAAGCTTCAAAACTTCGCTTACGTCCTATTTTGATGACAACTTTTGCCATGGTTTTAGGAGCCTTGCCTCTTGCATTTTCAAGCGGCGCTGGTTCGGAAAGTCGTCGTCAATTGGGTTGGGTTATCGTTGGAGGTATGAGTATCGGAACAATTTTCACTCTTTTTGTAATCCCTGTGTTCTATACCTATCTATCTGCTAAAAAACGTAAAAGTCTTTTGTCGTTAGAAAAGTCAATTTCACTGGATGCAACCAATCCTAGCCCTCTTTGATCGTAGCCTTTTAAGGAAACGCCGCCGGAAACTTGATGTAGATTCTGAGGCGTTTCCTTTCTTATGCAAAGAGGTGTCTGAACGATTGCTTGACCGTTTGAACACTTTTAAAAGAGATTTTGATATCTGCTTTCAAATAGGAAATGACGGCGGCCATTTAGCGAGAGATCTGGTTAAAACTTCGAAATTTTTCATTCTTTCTGATCTTGGTTGCCTTCTTTCACAAAATAAATCTATCTCTTGTGTAATGGCTGACGAAGAATTCTTTCCGGTTTCGAAAAACAGCCTTGATCTTATTATTAGTTTTTTGAGTTTGAATTCCGTAAATGACATTCCTGGAGCCCTAACACAATATTTGAACAGCTTAAAACCGGATGGTCTTTTTATGGCAGCTTTTATTGGTGGGGATAGCCTTTATGAACTAAGGTCAGTATTTCAGCAAATCGAAATTGAGCGCTATAAAGGTATCAGCAATCGGTTTATGCCGTTGATTGCAACAAAGGATGCCGGGTACCTTTTAGGGCGTGCTGGTTTTGCCCTCCCAGTTACGGACATGGACCGTGTTGTTGTCAGGTATCCATCAATTACAAAACTACTGCAGGATCTCAAAATAACGGGTAATACAAGCATATTGATGAATAGATCTCATCCACCCCTTTCCAAAGGGTTTTTAAAGGATGCAGAAACCCTTTATCAACAGAAATTTCCCCATCCAGAAGGCGGCATCCAAGTAACCTTTGATCTTGTCTATATGACTGGATGGCGCCCTGCCCCCAATCAACAACAACCCCTTAAACGCGGCAGTGCTCAGCAGAGTTTGAGAGATGTTTTGTAAATATGTTCTAATTCTGAATTAATAAATCCTTAAAAATTATAAGAAATAAAAATCATTCACTCATGTGAGAGAAGGAAGCCTGTTGTCAGGCTAGAAAAGTAAAAAAAGAAACAAACAAATAAACTCTAATTAAATATTAGATAAATGACGGATATCGTTAACAAAATCTTAATTTTAGATCCCTATACTGATCCTATAAAGATCATACTAAATGGGGAATTTAATGGAATATCTCAATTCACTTTCACATCAAGCTGATTTAGCATTTGTTCGAGAAGTCATGAAAAAACCCATTTTAGAGCGCGAAGCCGAATTGGATTTAGCAAAAGCATGGCATGAGAATAAAGATGAGAAGGCTCTTCACGAACTTATTGAATCCTATACGCGCCTTGTTATCAGCTTGGCTGTGAAATATAAAGGCTACGGACTTGCCCTTTCTGATTTGATACAAGAGGGTAATTTGGGTCTTTTACAAGCGGCTAATCGATTTGATCCCGAGAGAGGCGTTCGGTTTTCAACTTATGCGAAATGGTGGATTCGCGCTCACATTCAGGACTTTGTTCTTAGGAATTGGTCTATCGTAAGGACTGGCTCGACTACGGTTCAGAAAAATCTATTTTTTAATCTTAATCGCCTGCGCAGTAAACTTATTTCTATTTCAACTGAAATGATGTCCCCTGAAGATCAGAAAATGATTGCTCAGTATCTTGACATAAGTATTCAAGAAGTAGAACAAATGGAGGCTAGGCTTGCAAGCCATGACCTTTCCTTAAGCAATCCGATTAGTGAAAATGCAGATAATGATTGGCAAGATCTTATTTTAGATACTCGCTTAAACCCTGAAGAGACTAGCTTTCAAGAACATGCGGAACAAAGTAGGCATAATTGGATAGAAGGAGCCATGCTTTGCCTTGCTCCAAGAGAGCAATTTATTATCACTCAAAGACGTCTTTCTGATCCCGCGCAAACCCTTGAGAATCTAGGAAAAGAACTTTCTATCACAAAAGAGCGTGTTCGCCAAATAGAAGCAAGAGCCCTTAGGAAAATGCGTTATTATTTTATGGAAAGTATGCATGAGGTCCGTCAAGCTCTATAAAATGGTTAGGGTACTCTGGTTCATTTTCTGAAAGTTTTGAGCAAGCATTGGTTTTATATGGCTTTAAGAGCAGATTTGCTGGGATTTTCCAAAGGGTACAAAGTTTCCAAACGATTGTTAAAGTCATAGGCTTGTCTCGATTTAATATGTCAGTCATTTTAAAGAAATCTTCTGAAATTAGATTCGATAGCTCGGTAACTGTTAAATCATTTTTTTCCATATAAAATTGAATGGCTTCTACCGGATCAGAAAATTCTGATAAGCAATTTTCTCTTTCATAAATTTCTATCAAGGTTAATAGAACTTCAAATTGCCGGTATTGTTCTGAATTTTCGTTGAGCGTTAAAATTTTTGGCCAGCTATTATCTATGAGTTGGCTGACTGTGCTAACTGTTTCAATAAAGTCTTGATGATTTCGAAGGGGTTTAATCTGCATTATTTATCTCCGAATTATTATGAATGACTGATTGATTAAGGTCTGGATTATTAGAAGAAAGATCGTAAGGTTTGATTAAAGAATCGGCAGGAATTTTTAAGACTTGGCTAAGTTTCCAAATCATTGATAACGTTAGTGGGGTTTTTTTATTCAAAATCTTTACAGTTTCTTTTTCAGATCCAAAAATTTCATTAAATTCTCTGTCATCAATATCGAATTGATTTTTATAGAATTTAAGGGCCTCAATTGGGTCAGGAAATTTAGCAGGAGAAAGATTTTGCTCATAGAAATCAATTAAGGCAATAAGCACTTCAAGTTGATTGTGCTCGTAGGTACCTTTCTCAGCATGCCAAAGCGAATCAATTTGATAAATAGCGGCTAAATAATCTTCCTCATTGCGAATAGGATTAACACACATAAAGATTTTCTCCTCTAAGCATACATCATGACAAATTTGGATATTGATAAAATGATCCAATCCACTTAATAGAAGCTGCCTGAGCTGAATAATGGATAGCCATAACTAAATAACAGTGCCCAGGCTCAATAACAAAGCAGACCCGATTAAAAAACTGCGGTTTGGCATTCGGAAAGGTTTTAAGAACATCTTCAGGACTCTCCCAGATTTCGTTTCTAACTTTGCGAAGCCAAGCTTCTAAAAAACTTTCTAGTTTTGGATATTTTTTTGAAAAATCCGATAATATCGGTTTATTAATAATTTTCATTTTCCCTCACAAAAAAATTTGTTTCTTCTATAAAAGGTTTCTTGCTTAAAGACGAGAAAACTAATTTGTATATCAAACGATTTTGAAACTGATAAAAATATATATATTATATAGATGTGTGTAAAGATTATTTTTTAAGAAGAGACAAGCAATAACCTTATACTCGGATCAAGTCCGAGTATGACGAATAATAGTTATGCTAGAAATCTATACCCCTCGTGTTTCAAATTCCGGGTTCGTTGTTTTTCGGAGTCTGCGGTACTCATGTATTTCATATACACTCCGTTCCTTGACCCTCAAACGCCTGCCCGGCTTTTTGAAACACCTTGGGTATAACGATCTGTATATAAAATTTAAACTAGGACGCTAGAATTTAAGCTCTTTTTTTCTCTAGCTCTTCCAAATGTTCATAAAGATGCATGGGTCTTTTACTAGTGTGCCAGGGGTTATCAACATCACCTAATTGACAATGAATCGATTCAACTTCCAGGCGAATTTCCCTGTCACCTGAAAATAATAGATGAATAGTTTGATACTTTTCTTTGGGTTCATCAACTGTAATCATTAACAAATTTAAAACGCGTTCATTACGCCTGTGATCAAAGTTTCGCCTATGAACATTTTGTACATTAGCAACAGAAAACCCTGAATGGACTCGGTAATACAGCTCTTCATTTGGGTGAGTATTGAGGTGTTCCCAGCAGAAACGGTTTAGCAAGCATGTAAATATTTTGGTGTCTTTGTCAAAATGAATAGAGGTCAAAGGAAGAAGGCCATCTTGGAGATGAGCTGATAAGATATGAATTTCTTCTTTATCTTTTGCGAGTAAACGAAGAGGGGGAAAATTAAGCTCAGCCATTATGAATCTCCTTTATGCAGTGCTTGGTATCCTTTCAATGATAGCACCACAATTTCTGAATTTCTCTTCTAATCGTTCATAGCCACGATCAAGATGATAAATACGGCTTAAAGTGGTTTCACCAGATGCAGCAAGTCCAGCTAAAACCAGACAAACCGAAGCTCTTAGATCCGTTGCCATCACCTGAGCACCACTTAAGTATTTAACGCCGCGTACCAAAGCTGAGGAGTGATGAACCGTGATGTTCGCTCCCATACGGCATAACTCAGGAACATGCATAAAGCGATTTTCGAAAATTGTTTCAGTAATCATGGATGCACCTTGGCAAATTGTCATAACTGCCATTATCTGGGCCTGAAGGTCTGTTGCAAATCCAGGAAAAGGTTCGGTCATAACATCAACGCCCAACAATGGTGTCAAAGGCGATTTAACGTATATGCCATTCTCTGTTTCTTTAAGATCAGCCCCTGCTTGTTGCAGAATGGAGGCGATACTTGGAATTAAGGAAAGAGAGGTATGAGTTAATTCAAGCTCACCTTGAGTAATAATAGCAGCCATGGCATAGGTACCGGTTTCGATGCGATCCGGTAAGACATTGTAAGCGGCGTTTTGTAACTGATCAACGCCTTCAATGATAATTGTGTCTGTTCCAGCCCCTGTAATTTTAGCACCCATTGCATTTAGACAATTAGCAAGATCAATAATTTCTGGTTCTCTGGCAGCATTAATGAGTTTTGTTTCACCCTTGGCAAGGCTTGCCGCCATCATAAGATTTTCAGTGGCCGTTACACTGACAATCGGCATGGAAATCTGAGCACCTGTCAGCCCTTTAGGAGCTGAAGCGTGAATATACCCTTCAGTTAGTTCAATCTGCGCTCCTAATTGTCTTAGGCCATTCAAGTGAATGTCGACGGGACGTGTTCCAATCGCACACCCACCTGGAAGAGATACCTTAGCTTCTCTGCACCTTGCTAAAAGAGGCCCAAGGACAAGGATAGAGGCACGCATCTTGCTAACTAAATCGTAAGGGGCTGTTGTATTGGTAATATCCGTTGCTTTAAGTTCGTATGAATAACTATCCGGTTTATGGTTGATTTGAACGCCATGTTGAGCCAAAAGCTCAGCCATTGTATGAATGTCAGTTAACTGAGGAACATTAGTTAAAGTTAATCCTTTGTCGGTTAAAAGAGATGCGGTCATCAGCGGCAAAGCAGCATTTTTTGCGCCACGGATTTGAATTTTTCCCTTAAGGGGATTGCCCCCGACGATTCTAATTTTATGAGACATATAAACTCTTTTTTATATCTTAGGAAGGGTTACACCGGTTTGACCCATATATTTACCATGACGATCTTTATATGAAACTTCACAAGTTTGTTCAGATCGGAAAAAAAGGAACTGACAAACTCCTTCATTTGCATAAATTTTAGCGGGAAGCGGTGTTGTATTTGAAAATTCCAATGTGACGTGTCCTTCCCATTCCGGTTCAAGCGGGGTGACATTCACGATAATACCGCACCTGGCATATGTTGATTTTCCAAGGCAAATAACCAAAGTGTCACGGGGGATCTTAAAATATTCAACCGTTCGGCCCAAAACAAAACTATTGGGCGGGATAATACAAACGTCGCTTTCTCGGTGCACCAAACTATTCGGAGAAAAATTCTTAGGATCGACAACAGCGCTGTCAACGTTCGTGAAAATTTTAAATTCGTTGGCAACCCTAGCGTCGTAGCCATAAGAGGATAAGCCGTAAGAAATAACCCCTTCTCTTTTTTGAGACTCAACAAAGGGAGCGATCATCCCATGCTCAGTGGCTTGCTTTCGGATCCAGTGATCAGGTTGTATGGACATGAAGTAAACTTAGTTTTTAATTATGAATTGATGACTGTATCTTAGCTGTTTATTTGCGTTTTGCAAAGTTAATGGTGATCAGATAATTTTGCGTCAATTTCTTAAGCAAAAAACTAACAGTTAAAAGTGATTTTTAGCTTGCGAATGGAGGCACAGGCTATGCGCCCGAAGCTATATTTAAGACTGATTGGTGGGCCCTGAAGGATTTGAACCTTCGACCCCCTGATTAAAAGTCAGAAAGTCCAATCTTTATATGATCATATCAAGTTATATAATCCTTTACAATACCTAGCTTTTCCGCTAATTAATATTTTATAAAAATTTATAAAAGGCCACCAAATTACATCTCTAAAGTATACCCGGCGTATACCCGAGTTTTGAGAACCTATAAAATCAAAAATGCTGAACAACTAAACTTTTTTCAGTTGCCTGTATCAAGAGGAGCCCTTATGAAACCACAGGAAAATACCTTTAACTTTACCAAGAAGATTTTGGACTCTCTTCCCCTTCCACCTCAATCTAAACGGTTTTACTTCTATGACACTAAAGTCCGAGGTCTTGAGATCATGATCACCGATCAAGGGTCTCAATCCTTTAAAGTGTATCGTAAGTGTAATGGTAAGCCTGTGAGAGTGACTTTGGGGAAATACCCTGAGATGAGCATTGAAAATGCCCGTCACGAAGCCCAGAGAGTGATTACCGACATGATCAAGGGAAAAAACCCAAATGAGGAAAAGAAAACGCTTCGTTCCGAAACAACCTTCGGCGAAATGTTTGTTTTATTTATGGAACGCTACAGTAAACATCATAAGAAAACCTGGAAAGATGATGAGAAGGATGTCCCCCGCTTTCTGGGGCATTGGTTTCAAAGAAAACTCTCCTCCCTTACGAAACAAGAGATACAAGCCCTTCATGAAAAGATTAGAAAAGAGAATGGCTTGTATCAAGCAAATCGTCTCTTAGCCAGACTGCATATTATCTACAATAAAGCGATAGAATGGGGTTGGGAGGGAATCAATCCAGCTCAAGGCATTAAGAAATTCAAGGAGAAATCAAGGGATCGGTTTTTACATCCCGATGAGTTACCTCGTTTTCTTGAAAGCCTAGATTTAGAAGACAATGATTCCATTCGTGATTACATTTATATTTCTCTTTTAACAGGGGTTAGAAAGTCCAATGTTTTATCGATGCGCTGGGAAGATATTCATTTTGAAAGAAAGGAGTGGCTGATCCCGGAAACCAAGAATGGAGAGTCTCTGCGGGTGCATCTGGTTGAAAAAGTAATTGAGATTTTAAAGGAACGGGCTTGTCGATACCCGCAAAGTAAATGGG
>Ga0214919_10001659_pt1 | contig 35992 bp, 37 predicted proteins | sample LL1503_MetaG_FD_177994 | JGI IMG/M metagenome (GOLD analysis project Ga0214919, IMG submission 177994) | Freshwater microbial communities from Lake Lanier, Atlanta, Georgia, United States - LL-1503 | ecosystem: Environmental > Aquatic > Freshwater > Lake | place: USA: Georgia | collected...
CCCTCGTATGTGCGAGGGTTTTTTTATTTTTGCTGTCCAATCAACAATTAACAAAAAACAAGAATATGGGAAGAGGAGATAAAAAAACAGCTAAAGGAAAAAGATTTAAAGGTTCTTTTGGCGTAAGCAGACCACATAAAGTGGCTAGCAAAGGCGCTAAAGCAGCAGCTGCAAAAGCGACTGCACCTAAAGCGACTGCACCTAAAGTGGCTGCCCCTAAGGCTGCTGCTGCAAAAACTGAAAAAGCAACAAAAGCGAAAGCTTAACACTTTGTAATAAAGACCCCCTTCGGGGTTTTTTTATTTAACTTAAAGTATTTATGAAACGCATAACGTTTTTGATACTCTCTCAATTATTGGTAGTAAGTGCTATGGCACAATGTTCTATCTGTACCAAAACTGCAGCTCAAATTGGTCAAGAAGCGGGTAAGGGTTTCAATGCGGGTATTATCTATTTAGCAGCCATGCCTTTTGCCATTGCTGGTTATATTGCCTTTAAATGGTGGAAGCAGGAAAGAGATTAAGCGATCAGCTAGTAATTAATAAAACTGTTGTGCAAATTTAAAAATATTAAAATTTGCCTCCCCATAGGCCAAGTCTAATGAAAGTTTTACTTGCGCCAAATCAACCTGATTCATTTTACTAGCCATTATTAATTGCATTACCTTAGTCAATAACATTTCTTTTTTATTGTCCCCAATGTTCATACCCTCCTGGTGATTTTCAATGGCCTGAGCTAATTCAAGTAGGCCTTCTTTTTCAGTAGCAATAGTGGCAATCACTTGCGGCGCATTGGTATTGGAATTTTCTACAATCATTTGTTTTAAGTGCTGCAAAAATGTTTGCGCATTGGGTCGGTCGCATTTATTGACTACAAAAATATTGGCAACCTCCATCAAGCCCGACTTCATCATCTGTACTTCATCCCCTGCTTCTGGAACCAATACCACAATGGTGGTATCGGCCAAGGAAGCCACTTCGACTTCGGATTGCCCAACACCTACTGTTTCTATAAGTATGTAATCAAAGCCCACCGATTGCAGGAGTGTAGTCAAAGAGAGCATGGCACTGTTCACGCCACCCAAATGCCCTCTGGCCGCCAATGATCTGATATATACATTTGGATGCAAATACCAATCCTTCATGCGAATTCGATCACCCAAAATAGCCCCTTGATGAAAGGGCGAAGAGGGATCCACCGACAATACCGCCACTTTTTTATCTTGATGGATCCAATACGCTATGAGTGCGTTGATGAGCGTGCTTTTGCCTGCACCAGGAGGTCCTGTAATACCAATGATGGGAATAGTGTTAGGTACTAAACTTTGTAAAAATTGCGCTGCACCTTCAGTTTTGTTTTCAATCTCCGTCACCGCTTTTGCCAACAAAAGAAAATCTCCTTTTGTCACCCCTGCTTTGATGTCTGCCGTACTTTTCATAAAGGACAAAATTAAGCTCTAATAATTTTATAATTTTTAAAATCAAAAGGTCGAATCCCCGTTAATTTTTCAAAATAATACAAGACTTTATTTTTAAAAGAAAATTTCTTTTTTGAAACATCTAAATCAATCACCCAATTTTTTCTTTCAATACGATCCAACATGACTGCAGGATGAGTGCCTTTAAATTTTTCTAAAGAATCAAAACCTGAGAAATCGTAATAATCAGGACTGGATATAATTTTTTCCATTTGCTGGTCATCATGCCAATACACACTACTTTCTTTTTGTTTTTTACGCATTTGTTCAGGACTTTTCACCCACCCATAATGATACACACTTGCATCTATCAATGCCACTGGCAATTTGTTTCTGCCTATTCTAAAACCTTGCGCATCCCTATAAGCAGTGATGGCTTTATTGTTTCTAATAATTCTAATTTCATGCGCATACCACTTTCGACTGTCTCCCACATAATCATAAGTACCATAAAAATGTTTGTACTTAAATAAAAGTCCTTGCACGTCTTGGTCAAATGCATATTGTTCACAGGCAGCCCGAATGGCAGGATGATACTTTTCATGAATCACTTCATCCCCCTGTATATAAAAACCCCAAGTAGATGCATCGCTTATCAAACGAAAAGCTTTATTAGTTTCATCTGCCAAAACAGCACCCCCTTTTCTTAGGTTTTTATCCCAAACCGAATGATGAATTTTTATTTTTGGATCTCCAATAGATTCAATTAATGCGGTGGTCTCATCGGTAGAATCGCCTATTAAAACAATCATCTCATCCACCACAGGCAAAATCGATCGAATGGCTTCCACAATGGGAAAGTCGTTGACTACTGCATTTTTAATGATGGTGAACCCGGCAATTTTCATGTCCATTTATTTTCTACATCAAATAACCGAAATCTTTCGCAACTTGCCTATTGTTTTAAGCAAACTTTGCCCCAAAGAGATTATTTTTGGACCACAAGTAAGTATATGTCTACCACCATTTGTTTTGATTTTGGAAATACAAGATTAAAGGCTGCCATCTTTAAGGATAAAGCCTTGGAATCCATACATGAATTTGAGACAGGTACTGTTCAAGAAATTGAAAAATTAGTTGCTGAATTTGCACCAGAAAAAACCATTCTTTCTTCTGTCGTTCATCATGACAAGGCCATCGAAAACTTATTGGCAAAACAAACAAAATTTCACTTACTCGGCCCCCATACACAATTGAATTTCACCACCCCAGTAGGCAAGCCCGAAACCATTGGGGCAGACAGGCTGGCCTTAGTGGCCGCCGCGGTGGCGGAATTTCCCAGTGCACACAACCTGATCATTTCACTGGGCACCTGTATCACCTATAATTTCGTGAACAATGAACCAGCCTTTCTAGGAGGCAGCATCTCGCCCGGCATGCAAATGCGTTTTAAAGCCATGCACGAACACACCGCTTTATTGCCCCTTATCAAGCCCTCTAACGACTTTCCACTAGTGGGATACGATACCAAAACCAACCTTCTAAGTGGGGTCATTTTGGGCATGGCAGCCGAAATAGATGGCATAATTAGTGCATATGAGGAGAAATATGCCAAATTTAACGTGCTATTAACCGGGGGGGACATTTGTTATTTTGTACCTCACTTAAAAAAGAGGATATTTGCCGACCAAAATTTAATATTTAAAGGACTCTATGCTATTTGCGAAAAAAATAATTAGGTTAATCCCTTTACTAGGTTTAGTTTGTTTTTTAACCCCTACCCAGGCTCAGATTAATTCTCCATTTTCTAGATACGGATTGGGCAATGCCATCTTAAACAATCAGAATATCAATAGCCAAGCAATGGGTGGCTTCTCTTCCGCTTATACGCCAAGTATGAACAGCAGTTTTGGCCAAAGTGTTAATATCAACAATCCAGCTACTTATGGAACGCTTTACATGACCACTTTTGATTTGGGTTTTAGTTTAACCAGTACTAGTTTAAAAAGCACTACTCCATTTGGGAGCTATACATCCAATTACCTTGTACCTACTTATTTGGCAATAGGTGTACCCATCAACAAGGCAAAAAAGATTGGAATGGCTTTTGGTCTAAGACCCATCACGCAAATTAATTACTCTTTGAATGAACTAAAAATTATTAATACAGGAGATAGTGTATACAATAATTTTATTGGACAAGGCGGACTCAATCAAGCCTTCATCGGATTTGGAAAAGCATGGAAATACTTAAGTCTTGGATTTAATACTGGATACAATTTTGGAAGAAAAAAAATTGAAAACATCAAATCTTTTCAATTCAATCCTGATTCCACTTTTTATCATCAATCCTTATCTAGTAGCAATACACTTTTTGGTGGAGCCTTTCTACACCTGGGTGTACAAAGTGAATTTCCCATCTATACCAGCAAGCGCCCTAAATTAAACGAAAGCACCGAATATACCTTAGGCATAGGTGCTACTGCCACATTAGATCAAAGTATGTCTGGAAAACAAGACATCGTTCGCAATACAGGAAGTTATACCAGCACCGTAGAAACCCCTTTAGATACTGTATTTTTTAAGACTAAAATTCCTGGAACTATTTTCTTGCCAGCAGAATATACTGCCGGAATTGCATTGCATAAAAAAGAAGTAAGTACTAGGGGTAGTTTTGATCAATGGGTGTTAGGTATTGAATATTCAACAAGAGCTTGGAAAGATAAATATCAATTTTATGGTCAACAGGATTTAGTATCTAATTCCTGGACACTAAGAGTGGGTGCCCAATATTGCCCCAATGCATTTGATTTTCAAAACTATTGGTCTACGGTAGTTTATCGTTTAGGTTTTTATACTGGCAAAGACTATATCAATATCGACAACAACGGCTTAAAAATTACTGCATTCACCACTGGTCTATCTATGCCAATTAGAAAATATCGTTCTTATGATTATCAATTTAGTTTATTAAATTTAGCTATGCAAATTGGACAAAGAGGCAGCGGCGTCAACAATTACAGAGAGAGCTTCATTCAATTTTCAGTGGGTTATAGCTTGAGCGATGTATGGTTTAACAAACGCAAATATGATTAACAATCCATTTCATACCACATTTAAATCAGCAGTTGCTTTGGTAAGTAGCTGCTTTTTTATGGTTGCCTGCGAAAATAATGTGAATGAGGTGAAGGCCTTAAGTTCTAAGGAAGGGGGCATAGATATTGGCAGAGATGTGGCCATTTACATTAGCAACGAAGGAAAAATTACGGCTAAACTTACAGCCCCTTGGATGAATAAATATTTGCAAGATAAAGGCAGGATGATAGAATTTCCAAAAACCATCAAGGCCGATTTTTACAAAGCTAATAACACCGTAGAAAGTAAACTAAGCGCCAAATACGCTCATTATATTGAAAATGAAAGCAAATTTTTTTTAAAAAATGATGTAGTGGTGTTCAACATGCTTGGTGATACACTTTGGAGTGAGGAAATGTATTGGGATCAAAATACCGGCAAATTTACGACCGATAAAGATGTGATTCTAAAGCAACACAATCCAATTGCCAAAATTTTTGGCAGGGGATTAGAGGCCAATCAAAATTTAACAGACATTAAAATATTTGAAAAACCGCAGTCTAGTAGCTATGCTATTATTTCAGACACCAGTGGTTTTAATCCAAAAAAATAATTGATATGGAATACAGAAAAATGGGTAAAACCGGCTTAGCGCTAAGTACTTTAAGTTTTGGTAGCTGGGTTACTTTTCACAAACAAATCAACGATGGCATTGCCGATGAACTCATGGGCATTGCTTATGATGCAGGCGTTAATTTTTTTGACAATGCCGAAGTATATGCTGCAGGAGAAAGTGAGAAAATGATGGGGCGCGTATTGAGTAAAAAAAACTGGGACAGAACTTCTATCGTACTTTCTTCCAAAGCTTATTTTGGATGGAGAGGAAAAGAAAATAAACCCAATCAAACTGGATTAAGTAGAAAGCATTTAACCGAAGCCTGTCAGGAGGCTTTGATCAGATTAAAAACCGATTACCTAGATTTATATTATTGTCATCGTCCAGATAAAACCACCCCCATTGAAGAAGTAGTTCAAACCATGAACACCCTTATTCAACAAGGTAAAATTTTATATTGGGGAACCAGTGAATGGAGTGGAGTAGAAATCATGGAAGCCCACCGTGTGGCTGCAGCTTATCATTTGATTGGTCCATCCGTTGAACAACCACAGTACAATTTATTTGAGCGTGAAAAAATGGAAAAAGAATACCTAGAGATATTTAAGAATGTTGGTATGGGTACTACGATCTGGAGTCCTTTAGCTTCAGGCCTTTTAACAGGTAAATACAATGATGGTATTCCAGAAGGCTCACGTTTTCATTTAGAAGGTTTTGAATGGTTAAGAGACCGCTTATTAATGCAAGACAGTATAAAAAAAGTACAACAATTAGGGGCCATTGCCAAAGCATTAAAAGTAAGCACCGCTTCACTGAGCATTGCTTGGTGTATCAAAAACCCAAATGTGAGTACAGCCATTTTAGGCGCCACTAATAAAGCACAATTAATAGATAACCTAACTGCCTTAGCTACTGCGGCATTGCTTACACCGGAAATTATGGAACAAATAGAAGGCATTGTAGAAACCAAACCGAAATTACCGGAATGGTAGATATAATATAAAAAAAGCTATTTATGATTTTTGCTATTGTTGCTTCTCTTATTTTAATTGGATTTTTTTCTGGCTACGAAATTGGCTTCGTAAGTGCCAATCGATTAAGTTTGGAGCTTAAAAAAAAGCAAGGCAATCGAGCGGGAAAAATTATTGCAGGTTTTTTACAATCCCCTACACAATTTATTGGTACTTGTTTGATAGGATTAAATATTTCCTTAGTAGTGTTTGGCATTTTGTTCGAACAACTATTGGACCAATTACTATGGGAGAAATTGCACTTCGATGGTTATTCCGTCTTATTGGGCAATACGGTTTTATCTACCTTGGTCATTTTGCTCATTGGAGAATTAGTCCCTAAAGCCATATTCAAAGCAAGGGCGGTTTCAATGATTTCTAATTTTGCACCTGTTGCTCATTTTTTCCATTTATTGTTTAGGCCCATTACCGTATTGCTAGTCAACTTAGCTCAATGGGTACTTCGTCATATTTTTAAAGTACAAATAAGTAATAAAAAAGAGGCTTTCACTAAAGTAGATTTAGCACAGTTTGTTCAACAAACCAAACAGCAACAAGAACAACAAGATTTAAATACCGATTTATTTGAAAATGCTTTAAGCTTGCCCGAAATAAAAATCAGGGAGTGCTTGGTCCCAAGAACTGAAATCATTGGGGTTGAATTAACTACTTCCATCGCTGATTTAAGTAACCTCTTCATTGAAACCAAATTAAGTAAGCTTATTGTGTATGAAGAAACCTTAGATTCTATTGTGGGCTATGTGCATCAACTAGATCTATTTAAAAAACCAACTAATATAGCCGTCATCTTGCATTCCATTCCCTTGGTCACCGAAAGTATGAATGCAGCCGATCTAATAAGTTTGTTTTCTAAAAAAAGAAAAAGTATCGCATGGGTGGTAGATGAATTTGGCGGCACGGCTGGCATCGTCACTATGGAAGATGTATTGGAAGAAATTTTTGGAGAGATTGAAGACGAGTATGACGAACAAGAATTATTAGAAAAAAAGATGAGTGAAACGGAATACCTTTTTAGCGGACGATTGGAATTGGATTATTTATACGAAAAGTATGGCATAGATTTCTCGGCAGATGAAGCTGAAACCTTAAGTGGTTATTTGATCCATAAAAATGAAGCCATCCCAAAGCTAAGAACCATCATTCATTTGACTCATTTTGATGCTGAAATATTGGCTGTAAGTGCTACGCGTATTGAAAAGGTTAAAATAACCATCCATTAATATTTTCCCAGTTTTGGACCGCTGTTTTCCACTATAAACCTTAACTTTATCCCTCATTGAATTTACTGCATGGCACTATTTGACCGTTTTAAAAAAACTGATGATTCTGAGATGTCTTTCATCGATCATCTTGAGGTATTAAGAGGCACCATTGTGCGCTCTTTATCTTCTGTATTAATTACTTCCATCGTAATTTTTATCTACCGTGATTGGATCATGGATAATGTTATTACTGGTCCATTGAATTCAGATTTTGTTACTTACAAGGTTTTTTGCAATTTGAGTCATTGGCTGCATTTAGGCGATTCTCTTTGTATGCCTCCTGTAAAAGTATCCTTGCAAAGCACCACTTTCGGTGGACAGTTTTTAAGCAGTATTAGCATGGCCTTTGTGGGTGGACTGATTATCGCCTTCCCTTATATATTTTATCAAATCTGGTCATTTATAAAACCTGCTTTAAAAGAAAAGGAAGTAAAAAATACCAGGTTCATGATTTTTTGGGTGTCTTTTTTCTTTTTTATGGGTTCAGCTTTTGGCTTTTTTGTACTAGGCCCCTTTACCTTTAATTTCTTAGCGGGTTTTCAGCTGGGCTCCAAGGGTGCCATCACCACTATACCCACTTTTGCAGACTATTTAGACAACTTAACTAATTTAATTTTGGGTTGTGGCATTGCCTTTGAATTACCAGTGATTGTATTTTTATTAACTAAAATTGGGCTCATCACACCTAAATTTTTATCTACTACCCGCAAATATGCAGTGGTCATTATTTTGTTTGTTTCTGCATTTATCACACCAAGTCCAGATTGGTACAGTCAAACCATTGTATTTATTCCTTTGTATACTTTATTTGAATTTAGCATCTTTGTTTCAAGATGGGCGCACAAGTCCGTTAAGAAATCAGAAGAACAATGGGATTAAGCACTACTTAAATTAAATTATATGTCTTTTATTTTTGACACCACCAAACCCATTGCACTCGGTGCAGACCATGCTGGCATTGAATATAAAAATGCAGTAAAAATATGGCTAGAAGAAAAAGGTCATGTAGTTAAAGATTTTGGCACTTACAATACCGACTCTGTGGATTACCCAGATTTTGCGCATCCAACAGCCACTAGTGTAGAACAAAATGAAACCTCCTTTGGTATTTTATTTTGCGGAAGCGCCAACGGTGTAGCCATGACCGCCAATAAGCATGCAGGTATCAGGGCTGGCCTTTGTTGGGAAACAGAAGTTGCCGAACTGGTTCGATTGCACAACAATGCCAATATCATTTGCATCCCTGCAAGATTTGTAACCTTGGACTTGGCCAAAGAAATGATTGAAAAATTCATGAGTACTTCTTTTGAAGGAGGAAGGCATCAAAACAGAGTGAACAAAATTACTTGCTAAATAAGTAGTAAATTTTTAAATAATAAGTTTTACAATATAAATTAATGATCATGCGTAAGTTATTTTTCTTCCCAATGCTTTTTATTTGTTTAATCACTAAAGCGCAAGGAATTGATGTCGCCACTGCTTCTAAATCTATTACTGCAGCGGGCTTAAAAGAACACTTAAGTATTATAGCAAGTGCAGAAATGCAAGGTAGAGAAGCGGGCACAGAAGGCGAAAGAAAAGCAGCAGCCTACTTGATTAGCCAATACAGAAAATTTAGTATGAAGCCTGGTTACAATGGCAATTATAAATTACCCTTCACACTGTATCAGGCAGTAGCAGGTAAATCTGAATTAAAAATCAATGGAGAATCGGCTGTATTGGACCAAGACTATTGGATCAATAATGCTTACCTACCCATTAATACATTAAAAACCAATGCCATCATTTATGTTGGTTCTAGTTTTAATGACAAATCAAAACTAGACGTAAAGGGTAAAATTTTAGTCTCTACTGAAAATGAAGAAAGCAGCGGAAGAAAAGTAACGGCGGCACAAAAATTAGGCGCAGCAGCGATGATCATCATTGCCAAGTCAAATTCTAATCCGCCTAGTGTAACTAATGGCAGACCAAGATTAAGCAAAAGCCCATCTGGCTTTGCTTATTTTATGGTCTCTAAAAGCTTGGGTAGTAAACTCCTAGGAGGTAGCAAGTCCTTTACAGAACAAGAGTGGACAGAAATACCTAAAGGAGTCTATACCACTTATATTGAATGGACCGCAGAACAACGCAGTAAAGAAATTCCAAGTGCCAATGTGATTGCTTATTTACCTGCAAAAGAAAAAACTGACGAATATTTATTTATCACCAGCCACTACGATCACGAGGGCATTAAAAATGGTGTGGTTTATTATGGTGCCGACGATGATGGTTCAGGCACCGCCAGTGTGGTGGCTATTGCAGGGGCTTTTGCCAATGCAGCCAAACATGGTTTTGTGCCCAAAAGAAATATCGTTTTTATGAATGTTTCAGGTGAAGAAAAAGGTTTATTGGGTTCTCAATATTATTCGGAACATCCCGTATTCCCTTTAGAAAAAACTACGGCCGATTTGAATATTGATATGGTGGGCCGTATCGATCCTACCTACAAAGGCGATTCATTGAACTACGTCTATATTATTGGAGAAGAAAAAATAAGCAGTGATTTACAAAAAATAACGAATAGCATTAACAATGAAGCAGGTCATCTAGAATTAGATAGAACATTCAACGACCCCAATGATCCCAATCGCTTTTACTACCGCAGCGACCATTACAATTTTGCAGCCAAAGGAATTCCAGTACTTTTCTATTTTAATGGTACACACAAAGATTACCACCAACCTTCAGATACCATTGAGAAGATCAATTTTGATTTAATGGAAAAAAGAGTACGCTTTATTTTTCATACCGCTTGGGAAATAGCCATGAAAGACGAGATGCTGAAAAGAGACATGCCCTTAGATATGCCATCTAGGTAATTAAATATGATGGCGGGGAGAAGACGCGCAAGCGTCTGATGTTTAAAAAATCATTAGAGAAAAAATAAGAGCCCCATATATTTTATAACGGGGCTCTTATTTTCTATTGACCTAATATGTAAGCAAATATCAAAGGCACTACAATGGTAGCGTCGCTTTCTACAATAAATTTAGGTGTATGTATGTCTAACTTACCCCAGGTAATTTTTTCATTGGGCACAGCACCAGAATAAGAACCATAAGAAGTAGTACTATCACTTACTTGGCAGAAATAACTCCAAAAAGGAACATCATGCCATTCTAAGTCTTGGTACATCATCGGCACCACACAAATAGGAAAATCTCCAGCTATACCTCCACCTACTTGAAAAAATCCAACCCCCTTTCCACCACTATTGGCACGGTACCACTCGGTTAATTCTACCATGTATTCAATACCGTTTTTAACCGTACTTGCTTTTAATTCTTTTTTAATCACATAGCTTGCAAAAATATTTCCAGTGGTGCTATCCTCCCAACCTGGAACTACAATAGGAATATTCTTTTTAGCCGCAGCTACAATCCAACTGTCTTTTGGATCTATTTCATAATATTGTTCTAGCTCTCCACTCAATACCACTTGGTATAAAAATTCATGTGGAAAATAACGCTCCCCTTTGGCTTCTGCTTGTTTCCAATATTTAACAATATGTTTTTGTAATCTTCTAAACGCTTCTTCTTCAGGAATACAAGTATCGGTGACACGGTTGTAGTGATTCTCTAATAAATCCCACTCGTCCTGTGGAGTTAAGTCGCGATAATTGGGAACGCGCTTATAATGGCTATGCGCTACTAAATTCATGACGTCTTCCTCTAGGTTGGCGCCGGTACAACTAATAATAGCTATTTTATCTTGACGAATCATTTCGGCCAAACTAATGCCTAATTCAGCGGTACTCATGGCACCTGCCAAGCTCACTAACATTTTTCCCCCTTCTAAAAGATGGGTTTCATAACCTTTGGCTGCATCCACTAAAGCAGCAGCATTAAAATGTCTATAATGGTGTTCTACAAATTTTGAAATTGGTCCTTTACTCATTTTTTCAGATTTGAAGCAAAAGTAAATTTTTTTAGGCATAATTGGTAACTTGTGGTAGAATCTAGATCTGCCAACCAAGAAATATAATAAACAACTAACTAATGAAGCAGTCAACACCGAATTTATTATTAGCCTTATTATTGAGCTCATTACCCCTAGCTTATGCAGCTTATTTGTATCCAAGCTTACCCAATACCATCCCCATCCACTTTAATCTTAAAGGAGAAGCAGATGGATTCGGAGGCAGAGACAGTATTTTTCTAGCACCTGGAATTATGGCGGTGACTAGCTTATTTGTATTTTTTTTATTGACCAATATTAAAAAATTCGACCCAAAAAGATACAAGGAGCAGGACAATGGCCTTTTTAAAAAATTTGCTTTATTCATGGTAGGATTTTTAAGTGTATTAAGCATGATTATCACCTACTCAGCAAGCAGTCCTTCTGTGAATGCCACTAAATTAATTTTACCATTACTAGGATTTTCTTTTGCTGGCATGGGCTTGTACCTACCTAAGATTCATCAAAATTATTTTGCGGGTTTTAAATTGCCCTGGACCTTAGAAAATGTTGACAACTGGAATGCAACTCATCAACTAGCCGGGACCGTTTGGTTGTATGGAGGATTATTTCAAGCTACCTCTACTATAACACTGTCTAGTAAGCCAGGTTTTATCTGCTTTATGTTGGCTACTGCCGTGATGGTCACTGTGCCTACTGTATTTTCCTACAGAATGTTTAAAAATGGGAACAAGCTTCCTTAGTTAAACAAATAATAAGTAGCATCTTTGTAGCTAATATTTTCTATTATGAAATTAGCGACCAAATACATACATGCAGGTGCGCATCCCGATCCAAGTACGGGCGCCATCATGACCCCTATTTATCAAACCTCTACCTATGTTCAATCAGCCCCTGGGGTACATAAGGGTTATGAATATGCAAGAAGCCAAAACCCAACAAGGTTTGCTTTAGAAGAAGCCTTTGCAGTCATTGAAAATGGAAAATTTGGATTAGCCTTTGCGAGTGGCGTAGCCGCTACAGATGCAGTGATGCGCTTACTAGTGCCAGGTGATGAAGTGGTGGCAGCCCATGATATGTATGGTGGCTCTTTCAGGTTGTTTTCTAAAGTGCATGAGAAGATGGGTATCAAATTTATTTATGTAGATACCTCTGATGTCAATAATGTCGCAGCTGCGATGACAGAAAAAACTAAATTAATATGGGTAGAAACACCTACCAATCCACTGATGAATATTACGGATATAGAAGCCGTATCAGCCATAGGTAAAAAATACAATTGCATGGTTTGTGTAGACAATACATTTGCCTCTCCTTATTTACAAAATCCATTGGATCAAGGGGCCACCATTGTCATGCATTCTGCTACTAAATATTTGGGTGGTCATAGCGATGTGATACAAGGTTGCTTAGTCATGAATGATCAAGGCTTGAGAGATCAATTGTATTTTATACAAAAAAGTACGGGCGCCGTTCCAGGACCACAAGATTGCTTTTTAGTATTAAGAGGAATTAAAACATTGCATGTGCGTATGCAAAGACATTGTGAAAATGGAATCAAAGTAGCTGCGTATTTAAGACAACATCCTAAGGTAGGTAAGGTATACTGGTGTGGATTCGAAGACCATCCAAATCATACCATTGCAAAAAAACAAATGCGTGGCTTTGGTGGCATGATGAGCTTTACTTTAAAAACCGATACCATTGAAGCGGCGACTAAAGTACTGTCTAGCACCAAAGTATTTTCTTTGGCAGAAAGTTTAGGAGGCGTTGAATCCTTAATCAATCACCCTGCAAGTATGACCCATGCCTCTATTCCACGTGAACAAAGAATTGCCAATGGATTATCTGATGGATTAATAAGATTGAGTGTGGGCATTGAAGATGCTGAAGATTTGATTGCAGATTTAGCAAATGCCATTGGCTAATGAAGGACCAGATTCATCAATTACTGGATCAAAAAGTAAAGCAGTACAACCATATTGAATTTATTGATAAGGATCCCATTTGTATCCCTCACTTATTTATAAAGCAGCAGGATATTGAAATTGCTGGTTTTTTTGCTGCCATTTTTGCCTGGGGCAATAGAACCACTATCATTAATAAAAGCAAAGAGCTGCTAGAAAGAATGGATAATGCACCATTTGCATTTTGTACACAATACCAGGATAAAGATTTAAAAAAATTACTAGGCTTTGCCCATAGAACTTTTAACGATACCGACTTACTATACTGCATTGAATTTTTTAAACAGCATTATAGTAAAAATGAAAGTTTAGAAAACGCATTTTTTATAAAAGAAAATTCAATAGAGCTAGCGCTCACTCATTTTCAAAACTACTTTTTCTCTTTAGAAGAAGCGCCATCTCGAACTAAGAAACATATATCAAGTCCTGTATCAGGATCTACTTGCAAAAGATTGAATATGTTTTTACGCTGGATGGTGCGCAAGGATAAGCAGGGGGTAGATTTTGGCATTTGGAATAGGATAAGCCCAGCAGCACTCATCATGCCCATTGATGTGCATGTAGCCAGGGTTTCAAGAGGTTTGGGCATTTTAAAAAGAGCCCAAACAGATTGGCAGGCAGCTATTGAATTAACCAATTATTGCCGAACTTTAGACGCAAAGGATCCAGTAAAATATGATTTTGCCTTATTTAGTTTAGGAGTTATAGAAAAATTTAATTAAATCCATGGAGATTAATTTATTAGCGCTTGAAAAATTATCGACACCTGATTTAGAGACCATGATCAATGAAATGATCAAAAATGATTTTTCTAAACTAGTGCAACTACTATACCGCATTGATGTATCAGAAGCCAAACTAAAAAATATTTTACAAACGCATCCCAATGAGGATGCTGGTAAATTAATTGCAGTGGTGGTTTTGGAAAGATTAGCAGCTACCAAAAAAGCTAGAGAAAGTTTTGCTAGTGCCCCACTAAAAATAGAGGATGATGCAGAAAGATTATAAATCTCCCAATTGAGGACGCATGACAATATCTTCCACCACGGCTTGTGGACTTAAATGTGCCGCAGCAAAAATCATCTTAGCAATATCATTTGCTTCCATGATACGACTAGGTGCTACCCCACTGCCTGCCCAGCTGTTGGTATAAGTAGCTCCTGGATAAACACCAGTGACCTTAATACCTTTATCTTTTAATTCTACTCTTAAGTTTTTAGAAAAACCATCTAAAGCAAATTTACTAATGCTATACGCCCCTCCTTGAGGATAGGCTTGTAAAGAAGCAATAGAACAAATATTAAAAATATGACCAGCCCCTTCTTGAATCATGGCGGGTAGTAAACTACGTGTGGTATGGTATGCCGAATACAAATTGGCAGCTATCTGAGTTTCTAATATTCCTTGTTTTTCATCTGCAATATCACCAGGCATAAAGAAACCAGCATTATTAATTAAAATAGCAGGTGTACCAAAACTCAAACACCATTGACCAAATGCTGTGCAATCTTCTTGTTTGGATAAGTCGGCTTGCCTACTATGAATTGTAGCAGCAGGATATTTGCTTGCTAATGCTTGACTAGCTGCTGTTAAACGAGCAGGCGTTTTACTGCAAATCAATAAAGTATGACCAGCCGCTGCAAAAGCTTCGGCTACCGAATACCCAATTCCTTGTGAAGCACCTGTTATAACCACCAGCATAATAGTAATTTATAGATAACTTAAATAAAGAATAAAGATAAGAAGCAAAATTGTAAATTCGTCCAATACAATTAATTATTGATGCCCTACCAAGACTTGTTTTTTGACCTAGACCATACCATTTGGGACTTTGAATTAAATTCCAAAGAAACCCTATGGGACTTGTATCAAAAATATGCATTGGAGGCAAAGGGGATTCATGATTTTGATGTTTTTTACAGTAATTACAGTGTACACAATCACCGTTTATGGGACCGCTATACAAAAGGATTCATTAAACAAGAAGAATTAAGATGGAAGCGTATTTATTTGAGTTTATTGGATTATAAAATAGCCGATGAAGATTTATCAAAAAAAATGTCCCATGATTATTTAGACATTTTGCCCAATAAAAAAAACCTATTCCCTTATACCATTGAAATATTGGAGTACTTGAAAAACAAGAACTATAAGATGCATTTAATTACCAATGGTTTTGAATCGGTACAGTTTAAAAAAATCAAGAACTCGAATTTATCTAAATATTTTATAGAGGTCATTACTTCAGAAGCCAGCAATAGTTTAAAACCCAACAAGGAAATTTTTGACTACGCTTTAAAAACTGCGAAGGCGAAAACAGAAAGCAGTATCATGATTGGAGACAATGAAAGCGCAGACATTCAAGGCGCTATCAATGCAGGTATGGATTCCATCTTTGTGAATCATTTACAAGTGCCGCCCACAGTGCCTGCCACTTATACCATTACCCATTTGAAGGAATTGGAAAATATATTCTAATGCTAATTTTGAAAGCAGCTTACCAACTAGCAAGCACGGTAACACCCCCTTTCACTACATCTCCTATTTTAGCATGAATTTGGGCATTTAAGGGCAGTAGCAAATCTACTCTGCTGCCAAATTTTATAAATCCATATTCAGCGCCTTGCGTAAAAGTATCACCTACTTTGCTGTAATTACAAATTCTTCTAGCCAAAGCGCCAGCTATTTGTTTGCATAAAATATTCCCTTTGCTGTTTTCTATCACCACCGACCATCTTTCATTGTCTGTGGAAGATTTTGGATGCCAAGCCACTAAGTATTTTCCAGGATGATATTGATTGTAAATAATATTACCCGCAATTGGCAAACGATTCACATGCACATTGGCTGGACTCATAAATACACTTAACTGTATTCTTTTTTCTTTGTAAAATTCATCTGGTTGCACTTCTTCAATCACCACCACTTTACCATCGGCTGGCGCAATAATGGCTGTATCACTCAAGGTGATTTTTCGATTAGGCATTCTAAAAAAAGAAACAATGAATAAAAAAAACGCAACGGTAAGAATAAATACCAACCAAGCAGCAGTAGCAGTGATAGGATATAAGTAAGAAAAATTGGCGATATTCAAAGCCCCCACCAACAAAGCTGTAATTGATATAGTAGCTGCCCCTTCCTTATGTATGGTCATATTCTAATTTTAAAAGTAAAGGTAATTCATCTAAAACAAAAATTGAAGAATTAGCCATACAAATGGTGTGGCAAATAAAATAGAATCAAATCGATCTAAAAAACCACCGTGACCAGGCATCATGCTCCCGCTGTCTTTCACACCAGCCAATCTTTTTAATTTACTTTGTATTAAATCGCCAATAGTGCCTGCAATTACGGCTGTAAGACTTATAATGAAAATGAATTTTTCCTGAATGGGAATGTATTGTCCCATTACCTTGGTCACGATTAATACAGCAAAGACTGCGCCAGCAATGGTACCCTCCCATGTTTTATTGGGTGAAATAGACGACAATGGTTTCTTGCCAATGATAGAACCAACGATATAGGCCAAAGAATCATTGACCCAAATGGCCAATATTAATACCAGTGGTATGGAATAACCAAAATCGCCTAATATAGTACCTGACATCACTCTTTTTAGTTGAAAGAACAAGGATAAGCTCATCGGAATATACACCAAGCCTATAAAAGACAGGGCCCAGTTTTGAAATTTAAATTTTTTGGCAATTAGGTCGGCAATAATCATGATCACTGCAATAAAAGGTAAGGCCCAACTCCCAATCACATGCAAATTAAAGCCACCCACCATCATATCAATAGGCCCAATGGCCATCAAAAGCATAGAACCCAGTACCAATAAGCCCCATTGGTGCAGTATGGAAATGTTTTTATAGCTAGGGGCAATTAAGGTAATGAGTTTTTGATATTCATATAAACAACCCAATTGTATGATTAAAAACAAAGTAAAAAAAGACCAACTATTCCAAAACAAACCAGTCATCATGATGATTCCAAAAACAATCGCGGAAAGTGTTCTTACTTTAAGTACTGAAAAATTAAAAGCCATATTTAAAAATTAAAATTGAATAGTTTGGATTAACTGAACCGAAGCATCATATAAATTGATGGGAACATACACTTCTACCTCCCCTAAAAAAACATAAGAAGAATCTTGTTTATTCATCGACTTGGCAGGAATGTCATTTTCATTTAAGATGCCCATCACCATCGAAGCCACCGCTAATTGTTGACTACTAAATACTTTTTTCCAGTCCTGCATTTTGGCTATTTTTTTTCAATTTAATCAATAAATAATAGATAACTACACAAGCAATCAAACCCCAATAAATGGGAAAGTTATCTTCCATTACTTTTTCTACACGGGCTGGATTATTTCTTACTGTATACAAAGCAACAATGGCAATGCCGTTGTTGATAAAATGCATTAAAATAGGCAACCAAATGGTTTTGGTGTACTCAAATATTAAACCCAATAATATACCCAATGCCATACGAGATAAAAATCCAAAATAGGAAAAATGTATGGTGCTAAAAAAGATGGCTGTTACTAAAATGGCCACCCAAGGTTTGCCTGTCCAATCCGTTAAAGTTTTTTGTAAGGCACCTCTAAAATACAATTCCTCTACGATGGCTGGAACAATGGCTACGGCCAATAAGGCATAGAATAAATCAAGCATGGAATGCATTTGGGTCATCGATACCAATGCTTTTTTATACTGCGCCTCTAAACTTTCTGCCCAATTTTTAAAGGAAGCTCCAATGGGTATTTTTTCGGTCAAACTACCCAAGGCACCACTTAACATTAAGCCTGCAAAAGCAAGTACAATCACTAGCAACACTTGCTGATTGGATTTAATGGGCGCAAAACCCATATTTTGAACCAGCTTGCCCTGGGCAAAAAAAGCCACGGCCAAACTAGGCAAACCAAAAGCGATGATGGAAGCCAAGGCGTTGGCCAATTGAGCAGCAGTAGCATACTGCGGTTCTAAGATGATTTTTTGAATATCGTTGAAGCCCACATGAAGCAGGGCGGCCACCAATGAAAAACTAATTAATGCGCCCAAAATCATCCCAATGCCCGTTGCTCCTAAAAAAAGGGCCAATCGCATAGGGGGAGTCATCGTAAAAAAGTTTTTTGAACTGTTTTCCATCTATCTAAATACAATTAATTGGTACATTTGCAAGCGTATCAGTTAGATGCAAGATAATGAATTCATATGGTTTCTATAGGTCCTATTCAATTACCCGATTTTCCATTATTACTCGCTCCTATGGAGGATGTGAGTGACCCGCCATTTAGAGCGGTCTGTAAGGAAAATGGGGCCGATTTAATGTACACCGAATTTATAAGCAGTGAGGGATTAATTCGTGATGCCATCAAAAGCAGACAAAAATTAGACATCTTTGATTATGAGCGTCCCGTTGGCATTCAAATATTTGGTGGCGATGAAGAAGCCATGGCCCTTTGTACCAAAATTGTAGACACAGTGAATCCCGATTTAATTGATATTAATTTTGGATGCCCGGTAAAAAAAGTAGTGACCAAGGGCGCAGGCGCCGGTGTTTTAAAAGATTTAGATTTAATGGTACGCTTAACGGAGGCGGTGGTAAAAAGTACCAACCTTCCTGTCACAGTAAAAACAAGATTAGGCTGGGATGAAAGCACTAAGAACATTCATGAAGTAGCTTTAAGATTACAAGATGTAGGTGTAAAAGCTTTAGCCATTCATGGACGAACAAGAGTACAAATGTATAAAGGTGAGGCCGATTGGACTTTAATTGGTGAGATAAAAAATGATCCACGCATTCAAATGCCCATTTTTGGAAATGGCGATATCAATTCTCCTGAAAAAGCATTAGAATATAAAAATAGATACGGTGTAGATGGTATTATGATAGGCCGCGCCGCCATTGGTTATCCTTGGATATTTAGAGAGATCAAACATTTTGTAGCAACTGGAGAAAGAAGGGCCGACCCTACGATTGAAGAGCGTGTAGAAGTGGCAAGGCAACACTTAATAAAATCCATGCAGTGGAAAGGACCTATTGCAGGCATTAATGAAATGAGAAGGCATTATGCCAATTATTTAAGAGGACTTCCCAACATTAAAGAATATAGAAATAAATTAGTGCGTATTACGGAGCCAAAAGAAATTGAAGCAGTCTTAGATGAGATCAAAGAAACATACAAAGACATGGTCATCGAATCTGGTAAAATAATTTTAGAAAACTACCACGAGCACTGCCCTATTTAACTAGCTGGTCTTATTTTTTTTCAATAGCCTCCAATACTAGAGCGTCCAATGGATCCACGGTCATCGGAAAATAATGTGTTAAAGATCCATCTTCATTCACTAAATATTTACAAAAGTTCCAAGCAGGCTCTTGATGATTCCAGCCATTAATGCTCATATCCGATAACCACTTAAACACTTCGTTTTGATGATTCTTTTTGATCACAATCGATTTAGCCATTAAAGGGAAACTGACTCCATAATTTTTCTTGCAAAAAGCAGCAATACTTTCATTATCCTTGGTTTCTTGCTCTTTAAAATCGTTGGCAGGAAAGCCAATCACTAGAAGGCTTGCGGCATATTTTTCTTGTAATTTCTCTAGGGCTTCGTATTGTCCGGTGAATCCGCAATCACTGGCCGTGTTTACAATTAATACTTTCTTGCCTTTCAAAGAAGCGAAATTAAAATCCTTACCATTGATATCCTTTGTTGTTAAACTATAAAAAGAAACAAGGGGCGTTTTATTTTCTTTATTAATTTGAATTTGTTTTTTACCGACTGCCTTACCTGACCACATGATGGCCGGATAAATTGTTTGTAAAATAGATTGGCGATAAGACATGCCTTGTTTTTTCGTAAGTAGAGTGGCAGTAACTAAAACACCTAAAGCGATGGCAATTTTTATCATAATATTTTTTTTATTTTTCAATCTATCCTAATTGAAATTATCCAATTAATCTTTTTAATAACCAAGCCTTGCCTTTGTAAGGAGGGTATTTAAAACCAGGATCAATCCAAGTGGGTGTTTTTAACACCGACTTCGTATGGGTAAAGGTATCAAAACTTAACTTACCATGATAGCCCCCTGTTCCGCTAAAACCCCTACCACCAAAGGGTAATTCGTGATTGGTAATATGCATGGTCGCATTGTTTACACAAGCCCCGCCTGAAGGCACATTGGTTAACCAATAGGCTTCATCATTTTTATTTTCAGTGAAAACATAAAATGCCAATGGATTTGGATTTTTTTGAATAACGGCTAAGGCCTCTTCTCTGTTTTCATAAGTGAGAATGGGAAGGATAGGTCCAAAGATTTCCTCTTGCATAATTTTTGCCTCTGGATGTACACCTACCATAATGGTTGGTTCAATAAATAATTTTTCTCTATTTGATTTTCCTCCATACACAATTTCACCATCCCCTAAATAAGAAGTAAGGCGCAACCATTGTTTATCATTAATAATTTTACCATAATGCTCCGAGCTTTGGGCATCAGCACCATAAAATGCTTGAAGGGCAATAATTAATTCTTTAATGAGTTTATCTTTTAATTCATGTGGCACTAATATATAGTCAGGCGCAATACACATTTGACCACAATTAGAAAATTTAGGATTGGCTAAACGACGCGCTGCCACTCTTAAATTGGCATCTGAACATATCACCGCAGGGCTCTTCCCGCCTAACTCTAAAGTCACTGGCACTAATTGTTCGGCTGCTAATTTGTAAATTATTTTTCCTACCATGGTACTACCGGTATAAAAAATATGGTCGAATCTATTTTCTGTAAGTAGTGGTGGTAGCACAGTAGCTCCATCTCCTTCTAAATACATCATATAATTTTCAGGAAATAAAGAATGAATTATTTTTTGCATCACTCCTGCCGTGGCTGGCGCAAATTCAGATGGTTTTAAGACCGCGCAATTTCCTCCTGCAATAGCCCCTATGAGTGGAGTGAACAATAATTGAAAGGGATAATTCCAAGGAGCGATAATACAAACCACGCCCAAGGGTTCTTGAAGGGTATAACTAGAAGAAGGCATATTGACCAAGTTGGTGGAAACAGATTTAGGTTCCATCCACTCTTTCAAATGTTTAATCGTGTAGTTTAATTCGCTTAAGAAAAATCCTATCTCAGTAGCCCAGGCATCTTCCTCGGTTTTTTTCAAATCGGCATAAAGTGCTTGATATAATTGTTTTTCAGACTCTACAACTGCTTTTTTTAAGCGTTCTAGTTGAAGAACTCTAAACTCGTAGGACTGGGTAGCGCCTGTTGCAAAATACGAACGAAGGTTATGAATAGTAGTAGACATAAGCATGAATTGTTAGGCAATTTAAGCCTAATTCACGAAAGCCGAGCCCCATTTATTCGCTTATCAAAATAATTATGAAAATTCCGAATTTTTTAATAATTTAACGTACTCATTTCTATAACGATTCAAAACTAAATACTGATTTGCTATGTCAAAGAAAAAAAATGAAAACTCAAGAAGAGATTTTATAAGAAATTCAGCACTTGCTTTAGGCGGATTTTACATCTTACCTAGACACGTTTTAGGTGGAAAAGGATTTACTGCGCCAAGTGATAAATTACAAATTGCAGGCATCGGTGCCGGCGGTAAAGGGGAAAGTGATTTATTTAATTTTTACAATAGTGGTAAAGCAGACATCGCTTTTTTATGTGATGTAGATGACCGCCAATGTGCTAAAAGTTGGCAAAGGTATCCAAAAGCAAAACGCTATAAAGATTATAGAGAAATGTTAGATAAAGAACATATGCATATTGATGCTTGTTCAGTATCTACACCTGATCATATGCATGCGGTGCAAGCCATGGCTGCGATGCAATTAGGCAAACATGTTTATGTACAAAAGCCAATGGCACACGATATTTACGAAGCACGTGTCATGACCAAGGCAGCACACGATTACAAAGTAGTTACACAAATGGGCAATCAAGGTGCTTCTGGAGATGGGGTTCGTATGTTACAAGATTGGCATACTGCAGGATTGATTGGAGACATTCATACCATCTATTGTTATACAGACAGACCCGTTTGGCCTCAAGGCGTCAACCGTCCTATTTTAACAAGCCCTGCACCTATTCCTGCAGAATTAGATTTTAATTTATGGTTAGGTACGGCCCCACAAAAAGATTATTTCGAAGGTATACTACCATTTAATTGGAGAGGATGGTGGGATTACGGAACCGGCGCTTTAGGAGATATGGCTTGTCATATTATGGCACCTGCTTTTGCCGTAGCTGGATTAGGTTATCCGATTGCTGCAGAATGTAGTGTTTCTACTCGTTATACTGCCCCTTGGCAAAAACTATATGCACCAGATTCTGGTCCAATGGGTTCTCATATTACTTTGACTTTCCAAGGACAAAACGGAAAACCAAATGTAAAATTACATTGGATGGATGGTGGTATTCAACCAGAGCGTCCAGAAGAATTAGGACCTAATGAAATCATGGGCGATGGCGGCAATGGTGTGATATTTGTAGGAACCAAAGGAAAAATGATGGCAGGCACTTATGGTGTCAATCCTCAATTGTTGCCTACTAATTTAACTAAAACCACTTCTGTACCTAAAACAGTGGACCGCGTAAAAGGCGGAGAAAGCGGACACTATTCTGCTTGGGTAGAAGCATGTATTGCTGGTGCAGGTAGCGCAGAAGCCAAGGCTTTAAGTTCTAATTTTGATATTGCAGGGCCTTTGACAGAATCTGTATTGATGGGCAATTTAGCCATCAGAAGTTATGATATCAAGAAAACAGAAAAAGGCAGAGACAGCTATCCAGGAAGGAACATTCAATTGTTATGGGATGGTCCAAATATGAAAATTACCAATTTTGACGAAGCCAATCAATATGTGAAAAGAACCTATCGCGATGGTTGGAGTTTGGGTGTATAGTATTGACTTACTTTACTCATTATATAACTCGGCTGCCTTTGGTAGCCGAGTTTTTTTTGTACTACCTTTAGAAAGCAAAATATAAACCATGGAAAATTTACGTGATCAGTTTTTATTAGACCCCAGCATTACTTTTTTAAATTTCGGGTCCTTTGGCGCCACGCCTAAACCCATATTTGATGCTTATCAAAAATGGCAAAGATTACTAGAAGCAGAACCTGTGCAGTTTATTGCCTTCGATGGATTCAAATACTTAGAAGCCTCGAGAGCTGCCTTGGCTAAATTTATTGGCTGCCCTGACAAAGACGATTTAGTGATGGTGACTAACCCTTCCTTTGCGATTAATTTAATTGCAAAGAATTTTCCATTAAATGAAGGAGATGAAATATTAGCCACCGATATTGAATACGGCGCCTGTGATCGTACTTGGGAATTTTATTGTAAAAAAAACAAAGCTACTTATAGAAGACAAAAAATAAATTTGCCCATTATTAGTAAAGAAAAATTTATTGAAGATTTTTTTGAAGGACTCAGGCCTACTACAAAAGCCATTTTTATTAGTCATATTACCAGTGCCACTGCACTAATTTTCCCCGTGAAAGAAATTTGCGAAATAGCAAAATCAAAAGGCCTTATCACCATCGTAGATGGCGCACATGTACCTGCGCATATTCCTTTCAACTTAACTGAATTACAGGCCGATTTTTATACAGGCGCTTGTCATAAATGGATGATGGCAGCTAAGGGTTGTAGCTTTTTATATGCGCATAAATCGGTTCAAGCAATATGCGACCCCTTAATTGTAAGCTGGGGCTATAAAGCTTTCAAGCCTTCTCATTCTACTTTCTTAGACTACCATCAAATGATTGGCACACGCGACTTCTCTGCCTTTCTAACAGTGGAAGCCTCTATTGATTTTATGGAAAAAAATAATTGGACAACTGTTTCAAAAAATTGCCATGCTATCGTACTTGGCAATGCAGAAAGGTTTTACAATTTACTTGGCACAAAACCTATTAGCCCTCTAACCAGTGAGTGGATTGGTCAAATGATTAGTATTCCTCTTAACAGCCCTGAGCCAGAATTTTTACAAAGAAAATTATTCGTCGACTATAAAATTGAAATACCCATTATGCGTCAAGACAATGATGTGTATATGCGATATTCTATTAATGCATTTAATACGGTTGCCGATTTAGATACTTTGTACCATGCACTAGAGACTATTAAAAAAGAAGGCATCCTTATAAAATAAGAAAATAGGCTTTGCTTATACTAAGCTAGTGCTGCGTGTAGAATTTCTACTGTGTGTAATGCTTTTTCACCTGTGCCATCTTTAATTTGATGACGACAACTTGTACCAGGGGCTGCAATGGTACAATTATTTTGATTGGCTCTTATTTTAGGGAACAAGACCAGCTCTCCAATATTCATAGAAACTTCATAATGTTCTTTTTCATACCCAAAAGAACCGGCCATGCCGCAACAACCTGAAGCAATGGTTTCTACTGTATAGTTAGTAGGAAAAGAAAGCGCTTTTACAGAATCTGCTAACGAACTCACTGCCTTTTGTTGGCAATGCCCATGCAGTAAAATGGATTTTGTTTTCGTTGTGAAACTGTCTTTACTAATATTACCCGCTTGCATTTCGGAAGCTAAGAATTCATCAATATAAAAACTATATTTCGCTAAATGAGTAGCAGCATCTCTATTTTCATCCGAGGCTAAGTCGGGGTACTCATCTCTGAAAGTTAATATGGCAGAGGGTTCTAGGCCAATGATGGGGCTAGAGGCACTTACCAAATGGCTTAGTTTTTCAATATTTTTATTGGCAATAATTTTAGCCTTTCTTACTAAGCCTTTCGACAACCAAGTTCTTCCGCTTTCTTCATGAGAAGGAATAATCACTTCATAACCCAAGGCCGTTAATAGCTGAACCGCTTTAATACCAATGTGTGCATCGTTGTAATTGGTAAATTCATCACAAAATAAATACACTTTTTTTATAGGATTTGCAGGGGCTGTATAATTTTTTTTATACCAAGCTTCTAAAGTTTGTAAGGATATACTTGGCATAGAGCGCTTCGAAGCAAAACCTGATAATAATTTAACCAAACTACCTGTAAAAATATTACCTACAAAGGCATTGTATAAATTAGGGACCATGGAGCCTAGTTTAGCAGCGGCTGTAAAATTAGCAATAAGCCTAGCCCTGAAAGGAACGCCGTTAGCATCATAATAATGTTGTAAAAATTCTGCTTTTAATTTAGCCATATCCACATTCGAAGGACATTCACTTTTACAAGCCTTACAACTCAAGCACAAACTCATGACATCATAAATTTCTTTATGGTCGTACCTGTTTTGTTTATCGGAATGTGTTAAAAATTCCCTGAGTATATTGGCACGAGCACGTGTGGTATCTTTTTCATCTCTCGTAGCCATAAAGGAAGGACACATGGTGCCTCCAGACAAATGTGTTTTTCTACAATCACCCGAACCATTGCACTGTTCGGCATGTTGTAGAATATCTTGTTGATGAAAACGAAAAATAGTTTTAAATTCTGGGGTTAATTGGCCTGGCTCATACCTGAGCATGGAATTCATGGAAGGCGTATCTACAATTTTATTGGGATTAAATAAATGCTTAGGATCCCAAGTGTTTTTTACTTGCTTTAATAAAGCATAATTTTTCTCGCCCACCATTTGCTTAATAAATTCCCCTCTTAAGCGGCCATCTCCATGCTCGCCACTTAAAGAACCATTGTATTTTTTTACCAGGGTAGCTACTTCCTCCGCAATGGTTCTAAATAATTGATTTCCCTCTTTTGTTTTTAAATTGATAATGGGACGCAAATGAATCTCCCCAGAGCCCGCATGTGCATAGTGCACTGAATAAAGGCCGTGCTTTTTTAGTATTTCATTAAAGTCGCGTATATAATTAGGCAGGTCTTCTACATCTACGGCCGTATCTTCAATAACGGGCACTGCTTTTTCATCTCCAGGTAAATTACTCAATAAGCCAAGGCCTGCTTTTCTTAAAGCCCATATTTTTTTAGCATCGGCTCCATATAAAACGGGGAAATGATAACCCAAACCTGCAGCGCGCATATCGACTTCCACTTTAGTCGTGAGCTCCAAAATTTCTTCCCTAGTTTCTTTTACAAATTCAATCACTAAAATAGCGCCAGGGTCACCTTGTACAAAAAATCTATTCTTGTTTTGTTCAATATTTTCTTTGGTGCATTCTAATATATAATGGTCAATGAGTTCGCTGGCACTGGGCTTGTATTTCAAACCAATCAAATTCGCATGCAGCGATTCATCAATACTATTAAAATGCACGCACAATAATCCTACTTCTTTAGCGGGTGCTGGTACAACATTTAATTTAATCTCTGTCATAAAGGCCAAGGTACCTTCCGAGCCTGCAATCAAATTACAAAAATTAAAATCAGGACCACCTGCAGTAAAGGGATCCGAGTCTACTAATATATCAATGGCATAGCCTGTGTTTCGCCTTAGCACGGATTTTTTAGGAAACTCTTTTCTTATCTCTACTTGATTGTCATAGTTGCTCAGTATACTTCGTACCGATTTATAAATACTTCCCTCTAGTGTATTCAATTCACATTTCTGATGAAATTCATCGGTAGATAAACTATTAAAAACAGCTTCAGATCCATCACTTAAAAAAGCTTTCACTTCTATTAAATGTTCTCTGGTGCTTCTATACACAACTGAATTGGAACCACAAGAATTATTACCTACCATCCCACCCATCATGGCACGATTGGCCGTAGAAGTTTCTGGACCAAAAAATAAACCATGGGGCTGTAAAAATAAATTTAATTCATCGCGAATCACACCGGGCTGCACACGCACCCAGCCTTGCTCTTTATTAAATTCTAAAATTTGATTGAAATGTTTTGATACATCTACAATAATACCATTACCTACTACTTGTCCAGCTAAAGAGGTACCGGCTGTTCTTGGAATTAAAGATGTTTGATTTTTTGATGCAAAAGCAATCAGTTTTGAGATATCTTGATTGTTCTTAGGAATAGCTACAGCGAGCGGGAGCTCTCTATAGCTAGAGGCGTCGGTTGCATACAAGGTCCTGATCGTTTTATCGAAAAAAAGATCCCCCTCCAATTGTTTTGCAAGTTGTTTCAACTGATCCTTCATAATGCTTAATTCAACTTCGCAAAAATACTAAAATAAACAGCGAATTACCAGCTTAATGTTTTCAAATAAGCAGCGTCATCTTTGGCACAGTTTAACTCTGTAGTGCCTGTATAGGCTTCTTGTTCAACAATAAAATATTGAACACCTTGTGCAGCCACTTGAGGCAATAAAGATTTATAATTGATAGTGCCTTTCCCAACAATACAAGATTCTTTCACCCCTTCAGCAGAAACAGCCATGTCTTTCACATGTACTAGTTTAAAACGATTGGGAAATTTTTTCATGTAAGCAATAGGATCTACACCTGCTGCCACTGTCCAATACATATCCATTTCAAAATCAACCGTATCCGGGTTGGTAGAATTCATCATTAAATCCTGAGGTACTACCCCATCCATAGGTACAAAAGAATAATCGTGGTTGTGGTAAGCAAAACGCAAACCATTTTTCTTGGTTATTTCACCACATGCATTGAACTCTTCTGAGAATTGTTTGAAATTATCAATTGATTTTTGCGCGCCTTTGTGCGGACATATTAAATATTTCATTCCTATTTCCGCCGCCTCTGCTGCCTTGCGTTCAAAGTCCTTTGTATTATTACAATGTGTAGAAACCATATTCATACCTAAATCATCTAAAACTTTTTTAAACGCTGTATTTTTCATTCCCCAAAAAATTCCCAAGTCTCCTTCAAAACCTTCAATTTGTTTATAGCCAGATTTAGCTAAATGCTTTAATACACCTAGGGTATCTTTATATAAGGCTTGTTTCACAGTCCACAATTGAATACCAATTGGATTGGCCTTGCCTGCCATAGCCATTAATTCCTTACCAAATGGCATGCTTATTGCAGCTCCGGCTAAAGCTGTTTGACGGAGAAAATTTCTTCTAGAGTTGTTCATAAAAATATTTTAAACGTTACGGTAAAGACCTAATTAGGAAGTAGCCCAAGCTTTGTCACCTTTTTTATAAGGATAAGAACCATCATATTTTCCAGGAACCGCATTGTAGCGCAATACCTTGGTTGCACCTACTTCAGAGCTAAAGAAACCCCATAAGGTCAATTCTTTCAACATGGTAAAATAATGTTTTTGTTCGTCTGGCTTTTTGGTTTTTTGAAACGCTGCAGCTTCCTTATCTAAGCCCACCAATAAATCATGGCGTTGAGCAGCTGTAGCCTCCACAAAGGTTTTACCATTGGCCTTGGTAGAAGCTTCATTTAATTTTTTCAAACCTTCTACAAAAGTATTTTGGTCTTTTGCTTCATAACAATCTTTCACAATCACTGTCATGAACTCACCCACCTTTGCTTCTTTGGCACCTGGGGTATTAGTTGCAGGCAAAATGGTTTCTGCCACTTCATTTAAAAATGCAATATCAGTACTGGAGAAACTTAAGCCAGTTTTTCCTGTGGTACAACCTGATAAGAATGCTTCTGCGCCTAAAACAGTGCCACCCATGATAAGGGCTACTCTTGATAAGGCTTCTCTTCTATTCATCATAAAATAATATTTAAAATTTTATAAAATTATAAGTTTCCTTTTTTCAATTCACTCACTGCAAATTCTGCAGCACGCGCAGTAAATGCCATATAAGTCAAAGATGGATTTACGCAAGAAGCACTTGCCATAAATGCACCATCGGTTACAAATACATTGGGCGCATCCCAAACTTGGTTATTACCATTTAATACAGAGGTTTTAGGATCTCTTCCCATACGCGCTGTACCCATTTCATGAATACCTCTACCTGGGGTGCCATCTCCTACGCGTCCTTGAACATTTTTCACCCCTGCTTTTTCTAGCATCTCTTGCGCATCTGCAAGAATATCTATACGCATTTTTTTCTCGTTGTCTTTCAATTCGCAATCGATGTTTAAAACATTCAAACCCCATTTGTCTTTCACTGTTTTATCCAAGGTTACTTTATTAGTAGGGTCTGGTAACATCTCGCCAAAACCACCCATACCTACTGTCCATCCACCTGGTTCAGTCATCGCATCTTTGAATTCACCACCAATAGAAAATTCTGCTACATTATGTCTCCAACCTTCTCTTGTACCACTACCTTGGTAACCAAAACCACGCACATAATCGCGTTTGTCATTGCCCACATTTCTAAAACGTGGAATATAAAAACCATTGGCGCGACGACCAAAAGTGTATTTGTCTTCATACCCTTCTACAGTTCCAGCTGCACCAATGCCTAAATGATGATCCATTAAGTTTTTACCCAAGGCATCACTGCTGCTACCCAATCCACCTTCCCAAACATCAGTAGCAGAATTCATCAACAACCAAGTACTATTTAAAGTAGAGGCGTTGACAAAAATTATTTTCGCTTTGAATTCAATGGTTTTATTAGTTTCTGCATCTAGTACAGTAACACCGGTGGCACGTTTTTTATCTTTGTCGTATTTAATTTCAGTAACAATACTCCAAGGTCTTAAAGTTAAATTACCAGTAGCCATCGCAGCTGGTAAAGTAGAAGACTGTGTACTAAAATAACCACCAAAAGGACAACCCAGCCAGCATTTATTTCTGAATTGACATCCTGGACGACCCTCATGAGGTACAGTAATATTGGCTGTACGACCTATAATTAAGTGACGAGCTCCTTTGTAAATATCTTTAATTCTTGCAGCCACATCTTTCTCTACACAAGTCAAATCCATCGCTGGCAAAAATTGACCATCAGGTAATACGGCTAAGCCATCGCGGTTACCACTAATACCTGCAAATTTTTCTACATAATCATACCAAGGTTCGATTTCTTTGTAACGAACAGGCCAGTCCACTCCATGACCATCTTTTGCATTGGCTTCAAAATCCAAATCAGACCAACGGTAAGATTGACGACCCCACATTAAGGAACGACCGCCCACATGATAACCTCTAAACCAATCAAATCTTTTTGTTTCTACATAAGGACTTTCTTTGTCCACGCACCAATAATCTAAATTGGTTTCGTTCAAAGCATAATCTCTTTTTAACACAGGATAATCTTTAATCATCTCTTGTGTGCGGGTACCGCGATGCGGATAGTCCCAAGCTTCTTTGTTTGCATTGACATAGTCTTTAATGTGTTCGATATTTCTACCGCGTTCCAACATTAAAACCTTTAAACCTTTTTGGGTAAGTTCTTTGGCTGCCCATCCGCCGCTTATTCCTGAGCCTACTACAATTGCATCATACTGTTGTTCTGCCATCTTTATAAATTTTTAGAATTGATTATTATAGATTAAAATAAATTAAATTTAAACGTCACAAATCTTAACTGAGGCTGCTAAAGAAGCTATCGGGTCTTTATCTGCCGGAATAAATTCTTGTGCCACATAGCCCTTGAAACCTGTTTTAACAATGGCACGCATAATGGCTGGATAATTTAATTCTTGTCTTTCATCAATTTCATTCCTACCTGGCACACCTCCAGTGTGGTAATGTCCAAAATATTGATGATCTCTTTGAATGGTGCGAATGATATCGCCTTCATCAATTTGCATGTGGTAGATATCAAACAATAATTTGAAATTAGGAGAATCTAAGCGCTTGCAAAGTTCAATACCCCAAGAAGATTTATCACACATATAATCTTTATGGTCTACGCGTGAATTTAAAAGTTCCATTTGAAGAATCACACCTCTTTTTTCTGCATGGGCTAAAATTCTTTTTAAACCTGTTACGCAATTTTTCAAACCGGTCTCGTCATCCATGCCTCTTCTACTTCCAGAGAAACATATTAAGTTCGTATAACCAGCGTCAGCAACGTAATCGATATGGTCGGTATAGTTTTTAACTAATTTGTCATGGTACTGTAGGGTATTAAAACCATCGGTTAAATTTAATTCTGCTCCCCAGCACATGGTGGCGGTCAAACCGTTTTCTTTTAATATTTTCCAATCGGAAGGGCCTACTAAATCCATTCCAATCATTCCAATTTCTTTGAAACTTTTAGCCAAAGATTCCAATGGGATTTTACTGTAACACCATCTGCATGCAGTATGATTGATATTTCCTTTTAAGGGTAATGTACTTGTTTGATTTTTCACGGCTGCAAAAATATTTGAAGGAAGTGCAACACCTGTTGCAAGTGCGGCAGATCCAGTTAAAACTTGTTTAATTAGTTTACGTCTATTGACATTGGATGACATAGCAGAATCGTTAGGTTTACAATAAAGTTGATTGGATAAATATAATTTTTATTTCCTGTTTTTAAAAAAATAATTGATGAAAAAAGGAGGTAATTTGCAAAATAATAAGGAAATTGCTACTAGTAATACTTCAAAAGTGTTAGATTGACACATTCAAACGATTTTTAAGCCAATAAAATACGCAAAACATGAACCGAAAACTTAGAATGGGAATGGTAGGTGGAGGAAAAGATGCCTTCATCGGTGCCATCCACCGACTTGCTGCGAACATGGATGGACTCATTGAAATTAGCTGTGGTGCCTTAAGCATCAATCCTGAAATTGCTGTGGCTTCAGGAGAAGCTTTGTTTCTTCCAAAAGAAAGAACCTACTTGACTTTCGATGAAATGATCAAAAAAGAAGCTGCTTTACCTGCTGATGTTAGAATGGATTTTGTGACCATCGTCACACCCAACTTTGCACATTTTGCTCCAGCGATGATGGCTTTAGAATATGGCTTTCATGTCGTGATTGAAAAGCCCATTACTTTTTCATTGGATGAAGCAAAACAATTGAAGAAAAAATTAGACGAAACAGGATTGACCCTTTGTTTAACACATACTTATTCTGGCTATCCAATGGTGAAACATGCAAAGGCTATGTTGAAAGATGGACAATTAGGAAAGATTCGTAAGATATGGGTAGAATATGCGCAAGGCTGGTTGAGTAGATTGTCTGAAAGAGAGGGCAATGCACAAGCGGCTTGGAGAACCGATCCAAAAAAATCTGGAAAGAGTTCGGTAATGGGGGATATTGGTACCCATGCAGCCCATTTAGCAGAATACATTAGTGGTGCAAAAATTACAGAAGTCTGCGCGGAATTAAATACGATGGTAGAAGGAAGAATGTTGGATGATGATGGCGCTGTCATGTTGAAGTTTGACAATGGAGCCAAAGGGGTATTAATGGCTTCGCAAGTAGCAGCCGGTGAAGAGAACAATTTAAAAATTAGAATTTATGGCGAGAAAGGGGGCATCGAATGGATGCAACACGAGCCTAATACTTTACATGTAAAATGGATGGACCAGCCTGCACAAGTATTAAGAGCGGGTGGTAATTATGGAGATAGACTTTCTCCTGTGGCCATTCACAATAGTCGTACACCAGGAGGACATCCAGAAGGTTATTTAGAAGCCTTTGCGAATATCTACCGTAATTTTGCATTAACCCTTGGCTGTAAAATTGATGGCACTAAGCCTAGTGCTGAAATGTTAGACTTCCCTGGCATTGAAGATGGTTTAAGAGGAATGGCATTTATTGATAACGTAGTAGCATCATCGCAGTCCGATACAAAATGGACGCCTTATGTTTTATAAAATAAATTTATGACAACAATTAAAGGACCCGCAATTTTTTTAGCCCAATTCATGGGCGACGAAGCTCCCTTCAATACTTTAGAAAGTATTTGTAAATGGGCGGCTGGATTAGGTTTCAAAGGAGTACAAATTCCTAGTTGGGATGCAAGATGCATCGATTTAAAAAAAGCTGCAGAAAGTAAAACTTATGCAGATGAAATAAAAGCTATTGTTGCCAAGGCAGGAATGGAAATCACCGAATTGTCTTCGCATTTGCAAGGACAACTAGTGGCCGTTCACCCCGCTTACGATGCACAGTTTGATGGCTTCGCACCCAAAGAAGTGCATGGCAATTCAAAAGCTAGAACCGAGTGGGCAGTGCAACAATTAATGTATGCAGCCAAGGCTTCACAAAATTTAGGATTGGATGCACATGCCACATTTAGCGGCTCCTTATTATGGCACACCGCCTATCCTTGGCCACAACGTCCAGCAGGATTGGTAGATACAGGATTCACTGAACTTGCTAAAAGATGGACGCCTATCTTAAATGAATTTGATAAAGTAGGAGTAGATCTTTGTTATGAAATTCATCCTGGTGAAGATTTACATGATGGCGTTACTTATGAAATGTTTTTAGATAAAGTAAAGGGGCATCCACGTGCATGCTTATTGTACGACCCTTCTCATTTTGTTTTGCAATGCATGGATTACTTAGGTTATATCGATGCTTTTCATGAGCGCATAAAAATGTTCCATGTAAAAGATGCAGAATTTAATCCAACCGCAAAGCAAGGTGTCTACGGTGGTTATCAAAATTGGATTGACCGCGCAGGCAGATTTAGATCACTTGGTGATGGTCAAGTAGATTTCAAAAGTATCTTTAGCAAATTAGCCGCCTACAATTATAAAGGCTGGGCGGTAATGGAATGGGAATGTGCCATCAAACATCCTGAAGTGGGTGCTGCAGAGGGTGCCCTATTTATTCAAAAAAATATAATTAAAGTAACAGAGAAAGCTTTTGATGATTTTGCCAACACAGGATCTGACGAGGCATTCAATAAGAAAATTTTAGGTATTTAAACATTAAAAAAGAAAGAAGTATGAAGAAGGTTTTATTTATTGTAACAACTGCTATTATTGTAATGGCATGTGGTGGTGGATCAACAGAAGCAACAAAAACAGCATCTACAGATACAACAGCAGCAACAAGCGCTACCAGTAGCTTATCCTCTAACCCAGATTATCAAAAAGGGTTAGCTTTAGTTGCAGGAAGTGATTGTTTGACTTGTCATAAGATTAATGAGAAGAATATTGGACCTGCTTATAAAGATGTAGCAGCCAAATATGAAAATACAGATGAGAACGTTAAAATGTTGGCTGCCAAAATTATCAAAGGCGGAAGTGGCAATTGGGGCGCTATACCAATGACCCCACATCCTCAATTAAAACCCGAAGATGTAGAGCAAATGGTTAAATATATATTACTTTTAAAGAAGTAATTCAATCCTTTGCAGGATTCACTTTTAACGCTTAACCAATTTACATGAAAACATTTCTATTTTCAATGGTGGTGAGTTTTGTTTGTATTCAAACAAGCGCACAAGAAAAATGGATTTCTTTATTTGATGGCAAGACTATGAATGGCTGGCATACCTATGCAAAAGAAGAAGTTGGTAGTCTCTGGCAGATTCAAGAGGGCGCCATCACTTTAGATCCAGCGCATAGAACAAAAAATGGCGGTGGTGATATTGTTACCAATGAATCATTTAATGATTTTCATTTACAATTAGAATGGAAGATTGCTAAAAATGGCAACAGCGGTATCATCTTTTTTGTACAAGAAGATCCTAGATACAAAAATACTTGGTTTACTGGACCAGAAATGCAAGTGCTGGACAATGATGGTCATGAGGATGGTAAAATCATCAAACACAGAGCTGGCAATTTATATGATTTAATTGCAGGTACAGAAGGTGCAGTAAAGGAAGTGGGCGAATGGAACTTAGTAGATATCATCAATGAAAAAGGAGTACTTACTTTAAAATTAAATGGCATCGAAACTGCAAAAACTACTTTGGGAGATGACCATTGGAAAGAACTTATCAAAAATAGTAAATTTTCAAAAGGCGAATCACCAGACTTTGGAAAAATATTTGCAGGAAAGATTGCCTTACAAGATCATGGCAATGGAGTTGCTTATAGAAACATTCGTATTCAAAAATTATAATTCATGATAGTGCAAACTATTCATGAAAATTTCATGCGTCAGGCCCTCGTGCAAGCACAGAGGGCCTTTGACATGGATGAAGTGCCAGTGGGTGCGATCTTAGTGATGCATGAAAAAATAATTGCCAAAGCGCACAATCAAGTTCAATTATTAAGAGATGTTACTGCGCATGCAGAAATTTTAGCCATTACCAGCGCCTGCGAAAGTTTACAAGCCAAGTACTTACCTGAAGCCACCTTGTATGTGACCCTTGAACCTTGTTTGATGTGTGCTGGTGCTTTGTACTGGAACAAAATTGGACAGATCGTTTTTGGTGCTTACGATGAAAAAAATAGTTACCGTAGGGTGACAGAAAAAAATCCATTTCATCCCTCTACCACTTTATTGGGTGGTATACTCCAAGACGACTGCGCCGCGCTCATGCAATCTTTTTTTAAAGCCAAACGATAATTAGTTTACTTATAATGCTTTGTAAAAAATAGCTTTCCTGCGTAATCCTAAAAACGGATTACTTCGGAAACTATTTATTTACTGCGCTTCAGACTAGCCTTTATTTTCTATTTCCAAAAAAAAGGGGGGCCACTCGCTTAAATCAAGGCAAAGCATTGTAATTTTGAGCTTCATTCGCAAACACAATAAATAAAAAATATGTCATTTACCTTACCTGCATTACCCTATGCACACGAAGCCTTAGAACCACATTTTGATACTTTGACCATGCAAATTCACCATGGTAAACATCATCAAGCCTATGTAGATAATTTAAACAAAGCAGTGGCTGGCACACCTAACGAAGGCAAAAGTTTAGAAGAATTAGTAAAAGTTGCTGGAAC
>Ga0214919_10001660_pt1 | contig 35942 bp, 32 predicted proteins | sample LL1503_MetaG_FD_177994 | JGI IMG/M metagenome (GOLD analysis project Ga0214919, IMG submission 177994) | Freshwater microbial communities from Lake Lanier, Atlanta, Georgia, United States - LL-1503 | ecosystem: Environmental > Aquatic > Freshwater > Lake | place: USA: Georgia | collected...
GATGACGATTGGTAAGACATATATTACATTTACGCATTTCATATTTATACATACTTTATAACATTTAATTAACACAATTTAACAAGAGAGGGGGACTTTACAAACACCCCTTTTTTATTTTTATTCCAGTTTTGAGGAAGGCATAAAAAATTGAAATTTATTTTTACCATTTGGAGTTTATTATAAATAAATTCATATAACGCTATTTTAAATTTTATAACAACAAAACTTACTACTAAAATGAGTGCGCAATTCTTTAATTACAGAAGTTGCAATCACGACAATGTACCTTATTATGTGCTTTTAGGCAGCAATGCTACTTCTATACATTTGATTAATGATACACCGGACCCATATCTTGAGGCAATAGATGCCAAATTGGAACAGATTTGTGCCGAAATAGAGATGACACTTAACAGTGACGGCAAACTAGACAATGATACACCGGACCCATATCTTCAAGCAATAGATGCCAAATTGGAACAGATTTGTGCAGAGATAGAGATGACGCTTAACAATGACGGCGAACTAGTAGACAAAGGCAATATTCGTCCCGATTTTGACGACGATGGCGAAAACACTTTTTTGGAATAAACATATATTATAACTTCATTTAACATTTAATCTTAACTTAAACACACATGAAAACATCCTTGTTTTTTTATTTTTAATAATTCAAAAAAAATTGAAATTATTTTTTACTGAAATTTTATTAGTATTATTATTTTATCATACTGCTCTTTAAAGATTTATTTATTATTTACCAAAACCAACCCAATATTTTATAATGGCCCACTTTTTACAAGACAGAAGTTGCAATGATGACTTCTATCATGTTGCTAATGCGTCTGGCAATTCAAATGAGAATAATATGGATACTCATGACAATCAAGTTGATTCAAAAGCAGCAGCAGTTGTAGATGAATTAGACAATAAACTTAAAGATATAAACTTAACAAGTCAGAAGCGTAAGAGAGAAAATACCCAATTCTATGCCTTTGCTAGGGCTCAAGTCAATGAAGGCGAAATGTATGCCGATGAAGCCGAAATGGACCCCGATTACTGTGATTATGCTTATGCTTCTTGTTGTGGAGGAGGAGGAATGGATACTGATTTCTATGACCAGTACGACGACTACGACTACGACGAAAATGCGATGATTCAAGAGGACCAAGAAGAGGTAGAATACGACCAAGATGAAGAATTATTCCAAATGAACCACAAACTACCTGCGGCAGATATTAGCATGGACTTGTCAGAATCCGAAGAGGATGAAATTAATGCCGACTTTGATGAACTACAGCGGCTAAGAGACGAACTCGCTATGTTGCGCGAAGAAACGATGCATCAACGAGTCGCATTCCCTGAAGGCTCCAGTATCCGATTTGTAATGGTAGCCGGTGTTCGGTATTTACAAGTCTTCCAAGAAGCTCTGGTAGCAGCAGCAACACCACCAATGAGCATTGATGAGTTGAATTGCGATGCCGATACCGATGCTGATGCCGATGCTGAAGATTATGACGACTTCTAATTATATTGATATTTATATATTTGATTATTTATTATATATATTGTATACTTGTATATTAACTTAACTTAATTAAACTGAAAATGAAGACTGTATTGTATTACAGTTTTTTCATTTTTTTATTTTATTAGTTATTGAAAAAAAATTGAAATAAAAAATTACACAATATTTTTCAGTATAATTATTAAAACCCCTTTCAAGTATAAAACTTTTAAATAACCCAAACCCAAGCAATCTATAACTTTAACACAATGGCCAGCAAATTTAATAACTACAGTCTGTATATCCCCACCTTGAAGAAGATTTACAGCGAGGAGCTAGTTATCAATATATTCTGGAAAATCGGCGCTGGTACTATCAGTCGCATTGATTTCGTCCCTATTATGAAGACCATTGAAGGACAAGAAGAGCCTGTAGAAGATTCTGTTTACAGACGTGCCTTCATTTATACTAAGTCTTACTGGTCCCTCGCCGTAACCAATGCCATTGATGAGACTGGCTCATACCGAATGTATCCGAATTTGCCATTTGACGCTGAACCAACGCAATCAACTGAGTATTGGCTCTTACTCAAGAATAAGACTCCAGTCCCCTACGCGACGACGACTCTCAACGTCCATCAGCTTGCTCACAACAACGGTCTTTTAGAGACCAAGGTCTTTGATATGGAGACTAAGGTTATTGAGATGGAACAAGAGATGTCAAAGATGAAGGAGGAAATCGCCAGGTTGAAGTATGACAATGATACAATGTCTATGACACTCACAGAAGATGTGAGAAGACGATGTGATTCACATTCTACCACCGAATCCGAAGCCGAAAACTTTGTCAACTCCTGGGAATCCATATTGCGAATGATGGAGGAGCAAGAAGGTATTATTAGAGATGACCAAGAAGAATATGAAAACTCGTGCGAAGCAGACAGAGAGCGTGAGGAAGACCTGGTCTACGACGACAGTGGCGAGATGACGCAAAGAGGTAGAAGAGTAGTCACTACAGATAATGGAACTTACATTGAGTATGAAATGCTTGATGTAGATGGTTACAATAATGGCGATGTAGCACCAAGAGGTGAAAGGCTTACCGATGAGGGTGAAACCTGTAGCGAATGCGGATTTAAAGGTGAATTATTCGCATATGGTTGGCGCCACGCAGATGATAATTTATGCAGAAATTGCGCTAACTTGCCTGGTATGGATGCTTATGAATGTTAAATAAAACCCTGTCTATATTATGTATTATGTATTTTGTATTATTTATAACCTTGTATATTGTATTATTTATTACTTTAATCTTAACTTAATTTAACTTAAAAATAAGACTGTATTATATTACAGTTTTTTATTTTTATTTTTGTATATATAAAATATATATGTTAGATTTGTGTCAATACAAGAATTTATTTGGACCGCCTGGCCAAGGAATACATTCATTTAAGATATTTGGTATATCAATATGGGACACATTAATTACCCTTATTTGTGCCATATTAATAGCCTGGATTGCAAATTGGTCATATTTGTATACTATTATTGGAGTATTCATTTCAGGTATAATTATTCACAGACTATTTTGTGTTAGAACTACTGTAGATAAGCTGTTATTTCCAAATGCCAAATAATATTTATATTATAAGTTAATATAAATATAAATATTATTTTATATGAGTATATAAAATGAACGAGAATGATTTATTTACGAAATACAAATCATCGTATACTGGTGCCTTGTTAGATTTATCAATACACGTTTCTATTTTGTCATCATCCTTTTATTTATTGTGGTTATTCCAAGATAGTTTGTTAAGTGTCCTTACTATACCGCTATTCGGATTAGTATTACACCGTAATTATGTTGTATTTCACGATTGTGGACACAATTCGTATACTCCAAATAAAACAGTAAATTATATATTAGCAACATTTTATGGTATCACAACATTTTCCTCCCCTAACTGGATATTAGACCACCATACACATCATTTAACAAATGGAAATATAGAAAACGAATATCGGTTTAAGTTTAATGAATTGCTCTATTATAATGTGAAACAATATAAACAATTCAACTTTTTTGAAAAAAGAATATTTACATTTTTCCATACACCTATTGTCTTTTTTTCATTCTTCCCCGTTTTATATTTTTGTCTAATCCAAAGGTTTATTTATTTTATAAAAAAATTAAAGTATAAACAAAAAATTAGCTCGTCCTTGAATGTAATAATATTTAATCACATTTTAAATAACATAGGCTCTTATTATTTATTACTAACTATGTATAACAATAATTTATTGTTCCATTATTTATTTGCTTCGTATATCGGGTTTCTTATTAACTTTTTATTGTTTTTTAATCAACACACATTTAATCCAGCTTATGTTGTTGGTAACAAAGAATGGACACAGCGAAATAGTGGATTATTGGGTAGTTCGTTTATCCAAGTACCAGAGTGTCTAAAATATTTTACAATGGGAATTGAGTATCATCATATACATCACACAAATTCCAAAATCCCAGGATATAATTTACAAAAATACCACGAAGAAGTTATTTCAAAAAGTAATGTATATGATAACATTGTAAAATTATCTATGAATGATTGTTATAATAATTTATGGTTAGTTCTGTATGATGAGGATAAACATAAATATGCTACTTTAAAAGAAGTAAATGCAGAAATTAACGAAGAGAAAAATAACAAAAAAGAATAGGCACTATTTTGTGTAATATACAAAATATAAATTTTATATTACACTATATACTAAACAATAAACAAAATTATATATTAAACTCAGGTATAGAATACGTATCTATTCCCGTTTTAATGTATTTGGCAATTATCTTCGGATTAACCTTATTTACAACAATATCTTCGGCCTGATACACATTTCCGGCCTTATCAATGTAATAAATTATACCCTGTATATCTTGTGCCCATACTTCCACCTTTTGCCCCAACGGCTTATCATTTTCATCATTACTGCAAATACCATGAGGTGTCCCCTTCATATGAGTACCACAATACATAGATGTATCATCCTTTCGACGCCGAGTACATTGCTCGTTATTTGCCCGCTTTGCACAACACCGGTCTGCCAAATGGACTACATTCTTGACTCGCTTACGCTTGAGGAAATCTTCCTTGCTAAGAACTAAACGCTCATAATCGCATATATATTGGACAAGATGTCCCATATTCGTATTGCTTGCTAAACCCAATTGTAGCGCCTTGGTCTTTATATCTTCTTTAAAGTCAGTAACATATTCACTAATTCGTTTGTTGATTCTGCGCTCCATTTTGTCTTTATATTGTTTATAATATTATATACTACGATTGCTTTAGTTCAATTTTTTTATATGTATTGTAGAATAACTTAAAGAGACGGATACCATTATTTCTTTTTACCCTTTCTCTTCTTTTTGTTAGCATTATTTTCCGGATTTGGGTTGTTTAAATTTACATCATTTAACATATCATCTATTATATCTGATGTTTCTGATACTACTTCAGGTTTAACTTCTTCCTTAATCTCTTCTTTATCTTCAACTATTTTTTTTATATCCACGCTGCCTTTTCTAGAGCCTTTTGAGTCATTACTCTTAACCGATTCATTATCATCACCTTCAAATGTTTTTGTTAGTTCATCAAACATTTTAGTCACCATTTTAGGGTCTTCATTTAATTGTTTACTAATTGTTTCACTTCTTTCACGAGTAATAGCAGCAATATTGTCTTCACTCAAATTAGCTAGAACAGCATCTACTTCTGATATTTCACTAGATGATTCAGAAATAACCAAATTTACATTGATATCATTACTTGTTAAATCAACCTTGGGTTTTGCCCTTTGTTCAAATGCTCTGAGTCCATTAATTACACTCTCACCCCCCTTTTTCAATAAACTTTTTCTAGGCACTGCAGGTGGTTTAAAAGGAGGAACTGCTCCTGCTCCACCACCACTTGAAGAACCACCATCCGAAGACGAATCATCAAAATCCCTTGACCCCTTGCGTCTAGGACTTTCATCAAACTGTATATCATCATTTATATAATCATCCATCAGCTTCATCTTCTTTGAAAAACGTTTAAAATGTTTAGTATGGATAATATGGAAAAACTCCAAATAGGAAATAAATAAACTTAGCTTCTGCTTTACCATTATTACATTATAGTCAAATGTGTTAACAAAATTATTAATATTAAAACCTGAATATTGCTTTACTTTAAAATTTTCCAACTCAGCATCCTTTAGCACAATATAGTCATTAATAATATTTAATAATGAAATAATAGTTTTATGAACATCTTCAATAGTGTCAAAATTATATTGTTTATATGGTTCTAAATCCTTATAAATTGGAAATTTGCTATTTGCCTTTATCATTTCAAATGTTTTATTTTGGGAAATACCATTATTTTGTTCAATATATTCAGAAACTATTTTATATAACTTATAATATTCGCAATACATACGATTATTTAGAGCCAAGAAATACTTTTGCATATCAGCATATTCATAATCTATCATTTTACTCTGAAACATAAATGAATCTAACCCAAACACAAACAATGTTTCTTGATTATTTTTTATAAAATCATTTGTCATACCTTTTAGTTTAGTAATTTTTACTTCTAGTGTAGTAATTATATTTACAACTGCTATGCGTATGTCTTTTATTTTATTAAAATTCGTTTTTACCTTGTTTAATTTTGCGTCCATATATATATTTTATAAATATTATATATTTTATAAAAAGTTATATCTTACAAAATAAAATAAATTATTTATAAAATATATAATGAATTCTAACAATAGTGCGAATACAAACACAAATTCAAACGCAAACAATAATAACTCTAATTCAGAAGAGGTTGTGCCTGAGGCTATACCTGAAATTGAATGGACAATTGACCACGAAGATATTCTTATTGAATGGGCTGATAAGGCTATGTGTTTCCGTTGGTTACATTCTAGAGCCCATGCCTTATACAGTAAGCTTAACTATAATTATACGATTCCAGTGATTGTCATTTCTACTTTAACAGGAACCGCAAATTTTGCACAAGACCGTGTACCTGTTGCATATCAAGGTTATTTTGTAATGATTGTTGGTGGTTTCAATATTTTAGCTGGTATTATTACAACTATACAGCAATTCTTGAAGATTACACAATTAAACGAGGCGCATCGCGTATCTGGTATTGCCTGGGACAAATTTTACAGAAATATTAAGATTGAATTAGCTAGACACCCTGATGAAAGAATGCATGTGAATCAAATGCTTAAAATGTGTAAGGAGGAATTTGACCGTCTTATGGAAACAAGTCCAAATATTCCGGATGAAATAATTGCCGAATTTAAAAATAAATTCAAAGACAGTCTTGAATATGATGATATTATTAAACCTGAAATTTGTGATAAGCTTATTTCAACTGAATCATTTAGAAACCAATGGGCTAGTCAGGACAACTTGATGAAGAAGAAGAATTTGAAGTCGCAGAAGGACGCTAAAATGAAGCAAACTATTATTGCATTTAAATCGGATTTTTCAAAGATGCAAGGTCGTGAGCCAGTACGCACTGAAATCATTGATAACTTGAAGGATAAAATAGATGTTAAAACATTAACAGGTATTTTAGATGACTTTGACAGGGAGACGCGCAGAATAAGTATGGAAAATGTTGAGTTGCCTGTGTAATATATTTAATATTATACATCGGTGTTTTGTCTTTCTTCATCAATAACACCTTCAATATCCCTCCAAGTTTCTTCTGGGTTATCATTACTATTATCAATTGATGGTATAATAGCTTGAGCCGCATATTGTGGTGTAGATTCAAGAGATGGTTGACTTCTAATTACATTATATTGTTGTAGAGGTACTTCATTACTATTTATCTCAGTCTCAGAACTATTTGATGAAAATGACAGATTACTTGGTAGTATAATTTTAACCAATATAATAAATACAACAAATGCCAAGTAAGGTCCATAAGAGCTTATTGGAATGCCCCAAAAGTCCAAAATTTTAGGACATACAACCAATAATAATACAGATAATCCTACACCAGAGACCCAACTATCATCTTTTGGTTTTTCATTAGGGTTAATTATAGATTCATTTGTATCTGTATTTGTATTTTCTGAGCTAGACATATATAATTATTTAAGAAATAAATAATTATAGTTTATTGTATTTTATTAAAGAACCATATATTTATCCTGATTTTCTACTTCATATTTTTCCCCTAATATACCTTTATTAAGCATATGATATGAAATGGGTGTAAAACTTTCATATTCTTTTACTAACAAATCTGGCAAAATTGTATCTAGCTCCTCATTTTCATATTGAATTACAATGGTGTCTTTTTCGCCTAATAGTCCATTTATAATATCATCTGTCAATGAAAAACGATTTGTTTTTTCAATATGTGTCGCATAATTTCCTGGAAATAAAGCATAACGGTTAATACCACCCCTATTATATCGTCCAAATTCATTATCTACTATAGATTTTATTATTGTTTCCGTTTCTGAATCCGACTCTAAATAAGACCTTTTCCATCCGCCTTCTCTAACAGCATCCTCAAATATTCTATAAAAATAAAAATATTCACCACAAGCATTATAAATCTGTTCTTTTGAATTTCCAAATACTGAACAAAACTCCACCTTTTTAAAATTTGCGCCAGTATAAACTGCGTCCGGCAAAGGATACATACTATTATTTGTTTGAGGGTTATGTAACATTCCTAATTCTGGCATATTTAAAAATAAATTTGTAACACTTTGAGAAATAGGAATATTACAAATTGTTTGGGTATTCATTATCTCAGTTGGTAATGCAAACCAAGTTTTATTTAGTCTTGTTATACTTATACGATAAATATCTACGGGACTAATATCAACTAACAACAACTTATTTTTATTTATTAATCCTACAACAGCACTTTCATCCAATGGCGAAGGGTCACATCCAAGCTCCAATAACATAGTCTTTACTAAATTTAATACACTAGTTGAAAAATTGACTCCATCATTGGGTAATATCGTCATTAAAGGCACATCAATTTCTTCAAAACTGTGCGAATATTGCTTTTCCAACATTACTTGAACAAACGGATATTTTGAGAAACGATTTGTTACATGATAACATAAAACACTTATACGACCACTATTATTATGTGAAATAATATCATCTATTAACAAATCCGTATTAGCAGTATCTTTTATTAGATATGTATATGAAGACATTCCTATATTCTTAATTACTTATCATTTATTTAAATCTTTTTTTAAAGTGTTTAGATTATTTTTTAACCTTGCGTTTAATATCTTCTTTAATTGTTTCCTCTCTATTTGTTAATAAATGCTCAGTAACTTCCTTTGCTATATCAGGCTGGTCTTTATAATATTTCTCTAATTGTTGCAACAAATACTTTCCTGATATTGTCTTCTTTGTTTTTCTTTGATTGTATACTAATGCTCCACCATTAATATCAAAACAATCAATAGAATTTGTCTTCATCACCTTGACTAAATTATCAGTTAATAACTTTTTTTGGGTTTGCTTGTTTTTAATATCATTTTTTAATGAGGATATATCTGTATCTATTTTTATCCATTCGCGTATATTATTAATAAGCTCCTCCTTTGTTGTTTTCTTTGGTTTTATATCAACAATAGCATGTTTATTTGAATCTTCTTCGGCAATATTTATTTCCATCACTAAATTAATTAGTGATGTTATTTTAAAATCATTTATATAATATATTATATTTCTGTTTTATCTTTTGTTTGATGTCTTAAACAGAGACCATTTTGTTTAACTGTTGCGCCACAGTACTGGCCTTTTTTGGCACCACTTTTTAAAATAGCACAACACATATTTTCATTTGCCTTTATATTTTCATTTATACCTAATTCATTATCATTAACAAACTCTCCTATTTGAATATTTTGACTTAATACAACATTCGTGAGGATTTTCTTTTGCTTCTTCTCTAATTGCTTTTGTTGTTTATCTAATTCTTTTTGTTGCTGTTTTTCCATTTTTAAATTATCCTTTTGCTGTTTTTCTAAAAGTTTCTCCTTTGCCTTTTTATCCAGTTTATATTGTTTCACTTCGGCCCTAATATGGGTTATACAAAATGACTTGTTCATTTCAGGAACTAATCCAGAGTATTTTGACGAGCAAAAAACGTTTATATCATTTTTTGTATCTATAATTTTACAACACGTCCCGGCTTGAAACATATATCCATAAGACATATATTTGTAGTTGTAACTATTATTTGGTTTCACTAAAAAATTATTATCATTATGATTCTTTACCAATGAATTAATACCATATTTTGCTTCATATTCACTATCTGCATAATAGGGTAACAAACTAAATTGTATATTTCTACAATATGGGCATTTTATAAAATAATCAACATTTGCATTCTTAAATTTCTCTTGTTCAAAATTAGACAATATATTATAATTATATGTCCTAAATATGTATTTCTGTTTACAAATTTCCTTATATAAGGCTCCATAATTGAACTTATGATTACATTCCATTGTAACATATCTATCTATTAACGGAAGACCGGTGATTTGACATAATTCTTCTTCTTCTTTAGTCTCATTTATATCCAATGATTTATAAAGCTCTTCGTAAAAATTTATTCCGCCTTCAATTATATATTTGGTCATTCTTATGTTATTTTACATTTAATCTTTAAATTTATTTTATTTAGTATAAATATGTCGCCGAGTCAATGGGGTCCACCCACATGGATATTTATACATACACTAGTCGCAAAAATAAAAGACGACCAGTTTCCAGCAATCGGCCAGCAGGTCATTTCCCATATAATCCAAATATGTATGTTTTTACCGTGCCCTGAATGTTCTATTCATGCTAAACAATTTTGGACAAATGTAAATACTAAAAATATTCAATCAAAACAAGACCTTATCAATTTGATATTTGTATTTCATAATAGTATAAATAAACGACGCGGAGTTCGTCCATTTAAATATGTGGATTTGCAATATTATGATACATTAAACTTAATTGAAACTTTTAACAATTTTGCCAGAAATTTCAATACAAATGGAAATATGAAACTGCTAACCGAGTCGTTTCATAGAGGGCGTTTATTACAAACATTGCGAGTATGGTTGATGTCCAACTTATCAAAATTTAACCTTTAATTATTTGTATCCTCTGATTGACCAATTAATTCGCCATTTTTATAGACCTTACATTTCATTTGTTGATTTTTTGGTGCTGTACTAACAGAACCATTGGACGCAAATTCATTAATATAAAGAAGACTCTTGTTTGCATAATACATTATACTGGATAAAGCAATACCAATAGCTGACCCACTAATAAATTCACCTAATGATTTAAGCATCAATGGTAACATATTTGTTCCATTTGATAGTGTTAAAACCTTGAATGATAAATCGTAAATAATATATACAACAAAAAATATAATGCTTTTATAATTACTCAATGAAGAATTAGCATCCATATTTACTAAAATTAATGGGAAAAGTAAATAAAAGAACGTAAACGACAATATATAAGTGCTATAAAATTGTTCAAAACCAGAATCATAATTGGTTGATGGATTATATTTATTACTAAGATATATAATTGAATGTCTAATTCCAGTTGCTACAAAAAACCAGCATAAATATATAAATGGTTTTGCAAATGAGTATTCTGCAGTAGAAATAATAGAAATAAAAAATATACACATAACAATTATTACTGGTGAGTAATCTGATAACGATTTGAATACGCTTTGTACCATAACTAAAAGTTGATTATTGTTTTGGTTACCACCTTCTGATATTAATGACTCATTTGTTGTTGATGACATATTATATTACACGAATAAAATAATTATTTAATCAAACCTCTGGTTTTTTGTGTTTTCTTTATACAATAAAAAATTGAAATAAATTTTTATTGTATAAAAAGTAAGTATAATATTATTGTTTCTTAATTATCTTTTTTAAAAAGAAGCACACAGTTTTACAAGTTTTTAAAGAATGAGTTTCTACGTGTATGAAAAGGATGGGGTTATTGTAAGACCCGTTGCTGCTGACTTTATGAAGTTGGAGATTATAGAAGAAGAAAATGGCTATGGTTCAGACGATGAATATGAAAGGCTCGTCGGCAGAGGCAGAGTTTATGAAAACAAGGAGGAACAAAAACTTAGCGGCGAAGACGTGCGCAGTTTGCGTCGTCGCAACGACATTAATAATTTGCGCAAGTTTCTAGATGGCAAGTATGTATTTGAAGAGGGCGAGACACTCGCTGCGTTTGACGCTGTTGATTATGAAAGAGAGAATGTATGTTTAAGCGTATTTGGTTATATTCAGTCACTGGAGGACTATGACCACGTGTTTTCAAATTGGTCGCTAGATGCAGCCAGTCTATGGGCGCTAGATATTGCAGACTACCATTTTGGTATCCTAAATGCGGCGGAAATATTTATGGTTGTTAATATGATGTTGGAAGATATGTGTAGACGAAATTGTTTCTAAGTGTTTTTAAGTTTATATATTTATAGTATGTGTTTTAAGTTTATAGTATATGTTTTAAGTTTATAGTATGTGTTTTAAGTTTATAGTATGTGTTTTAAGTTTATAGTATGTGTTTTAAGTTTACTTTAATTTAATTAGTTTGTTTTTTATTTTTTATTATTTTGTGTTACTATTATATATTTAGAAGAATGAATTTAATTATGTTTATTTTTTCTGCTGTTTTGTTTTTCTTGTTAACACCTGGTATTATTCTTTCTCTTCCCCCGGGAGGTAGTAAAATGATGGTCGCGGCGACACATGCCGTTGTCTTTGGCGTTGTTTTTACATTATCCCATAATATGCTTATGGCTTTGGGTGGTAGTATGTAAATTTTGGTTTATTTTGATTATATTTTGTTTTACTGGTTAAAGTAAAATAAAATAAATGTTTAACGACAACTGCAGGATTTGAACCTACGCGCGATTTTCACAACAGATTTCAAGTCTGTCTCCTTAACCAACTCGGACAAGTTGCCATTTAAAAAGAGGATACAATATCTGGTTTTTAAGTTAAATGATTAAATAATATCCAGTTGTTCCCAATTAGTTATTGAATTTTGTCTTTAAGTTGTTTTACAATATATATTATATTATTTTCCTTATTCAAAAACCAGCGCTAAAACTTCGTTAATATCTTCCACACTAATAAAACTAATATCCTTTGTTAGTTCGTCATCTTTATACTTCTCCATAAATGTATTAAAATCTTTCTCATTCTCCTTTGGGAACAAGAATGTTTTAACTCCTGCTTTAATACCACCCAAAATTTTTAAATCTAGGCCGCCAATTGCCGTTATATTACCTGACAAGGTAATTTCGCCTGTAATAGCAATGTTATTTTTTATTTTCATATTATTAAACAAACTATAAATCGTGGTTGTAATTGCCGCACCAGCACTTGGTCCATCTTTCGGTGTGCTGCCATCAGGGCAATGAATATGAACACCCGATTGGATTGTATCCTGCACATGTTTTGACGTTAAACTGTAGGCCAATGTTAGCGCCACATTCATTGATTCCTTCATTACGTCACCTTGTGTACCCGTCAAATTTAATGACAATGTTTTGTCGCCCGGGCGCCACTTGGCTTGTATTGGTATTATACCACCCATACCAAGAGCATTTGCCCAAAGCCCATTAATAATACCAACTTTATTTTCACTATGAATTTTCTGTATTTTGAGTTCATGTTTATCCTTGAAATACTTGGTCTTAATACTGTCTATTGTTATTTCAATCGGGATTTCATAAGAAGTATTAAAATTCTTCAAAATATCCAGGTTTATTTCACCCACAATTTCAAACAATATCTCCTTCAATTTTCTAACACCGGACTCTGCTGTATAATTTTCAATTACATGTTTCAACGTAGCATTACTAAAATGTATCACATCTTCTAATCCCATCTTTTTATACACTTCCGGCAAAATATGCTTATTACATATTGTTAATTTCTCATCCGTTGTTAGATTGTTGAATTTAATACGATGAACACGGTCCAACAAAATGCGGTCTATCGCATCCACGTCATTATACGACAAAATAAATAGTGCCTTAGACAAATCTAAATCTATTCCTGAAAAATACTTGTCTTGAAAGCAATCATTTTGTGCTGGGTCTAACATATGTGTTAAAATACCTACAATTTCCTTACCATGCTCTGTTTTTGAGATTTTATCTATTTCGTCAATAAAAATAATCGGATTCATACATTTCTTGTCCATTAATATTTGTACAATAGACCCCCACGTTGACCCTACATATGTATAGTTATGACCGTGTATACTGGACCCATTTGAATCACCACCCATCTGAATCATCGCAAACGGTCTAGGTACACCATTTTCGTCTTTTAAACAATCCGACAGTCCTCTCTTTGCCAGACTAGTTTTTCCGATACCCGGAGGACCTTCAAATCCAAAACAGTAGCCGTCTTGCTGCCCATTAATCCACTGGCCTATAATACGCTCTATTTGTTTCTTTGCCTTATCATGTCCATGAACCGCATTATCTAATGTCTCTTTTACACCAGACATATAGCTATTAATTTCATTGTATTTTGTCTCAATTTTTGTCACCTGGTCCACCATATTTTTGTTAGTTGTCTTTGAATTAAAATCTGTTTTTTGGGTCAAAGAAAATATATTTGTTAAAATATCCTCCTTTTTTATAGATAAACATAAATCTATAAATTTGTTTATTTGTTCTATCATATCTGCCTTCTTTTTGTTAGAATATTTCAAATTGGAGGTGGTTATTTTGTGTTTTACAATTACTTCATTGATTTTTAAAATATAAGTAACCAACGCACTTTTATCACATTCACTAACAAATTGTTTAAATTTTATAACATTTGTATTAGAATTTGTATTCACATTAACGCCCTTTTTCAGAGTATTCAAACATTTCAGTATTTCCAAACTAGTATATTTGTCCTTTTTTACAATATTAAATTCAGGGTTCTGTATTATCTCCATAAACTGTGTCCGAATTGTATCCATTATCCCCAATATTGGTTCCTTTCTGTAAACACTAAATGGGATTTTAAGAAGCCCATCTAAAAACTGGCGTGCCTTTGAACCGGAATCTTCGGACTTGGCCTTAACCTCTTTCAGTTTCTGCATCGCCTTTTCTTTAACCGTATCTGGTGCCTTTAAAAGACATATTTGTTGCTCTAATGGTATCTTTTGTATGTCAAAATTTGCCAAATCACTTGTATATTGGACAGTATTTTTCATGGCATTTTTAAAACATTGTTTTATAGACCATGGCAAGCTATCAAAAAGGGTTGTTTGTTCCTGTGTGTCTACCACTCCATTGGCATCATTTGAAAGTAAATCATATAGCAAATATGCCAAATATTGATTATCATATTTGTCAGACTGTATCAATAATTGAATAATAGTTAATCTGCGTGTATACATATCATTCGTTATAAACTCCTTTACAGTTTGTGCTATTGGTTTGTGTTTTATATTATTCAAATTACTGATATGACCAATATACTTTGAATATATTTCGTGTATTTCATAAATAAGAAAATCTTTTAGTCCCAATGAGCTTATATATCGGTTAAAACTGTCACCCTTGAATTCCAATGAATTTGGTGTATTATCTTGTATTGCCTTCATTTTCAGATTCACGAATTTACTATTTAAAATATCTACAACTATGTCATCTACTATTCCAGATATAACAAGGCTTTTCTTATGCTGTAAATTATGGACAACCACTTGTATTCCGTATACTTTCAAGTGAAATGACTTTGTTCTTGTATTCATGTTTATATCTATACAATCTAAATTTTTAGAAGAGTCGTTTAAGACATTTTCATCGTTTGCAAGACCTTTTTTACTGGACTTTGTATCATTCTTTGTATCATTCTTTGTATCATTCTTTGTATCATTCTTTGTATCAGACGAGGATACCAATCTGTAACTCGTTGGATGAAAGTATTTTTTTAAAAGCTCAAACTTGTTTTTATCCATATCCGAAATAGCATAAGTATTGACTGAATTATTACCAAAACATACCCATAAAAAATCCTCAAATAATTCGGTGCCAATTGACTTAAATAATGACGACAATTCATTATTTATATGCTGTAATGTATTTATTATAGCATCTGTATTTGACATATCCGCCAATGAGATATCTTTGATGGTCTTGCTAAGTTCTAGTAATATATTAATACAATTATTCATATCGCTTGCGCCAATAATATTAAGTATTTTGTTATTCTGAACATGCAAAATAGTGCGCTGGATTGTTTCTTGAAAAAACATTATTTTGCGCTCTATAAGGATAATCATATCAGGATTTTTACTAGAATTAACTTGTTTTGTTAGTTTATCATTCATTTTATATATAATTATGAAATATATAAAATAATACTCTTTTCTACCTAAAGTTTATATAACATTTACAAACTGTGTTTAAAAAAATAATATATATGTAACCATATTAGACACTTATTATCATAATAATATAAGTTATAAATATGGGCATACCAAGTTTTTTTGCATACATCGTTAAAAATCATCCATCTATCATCAGAAAATACAGCAAGTCATTATTAACTGTCGACAATTTGTATCTAGACTGCAATTCAATTATATACGACGCTTATAGTAAAATGAAGTTTGACAGTTTGACTGAATCGGTCGCAATTAGCATCATAAAAGCAGTCATTTCAAAGATTGAGTATTATATTCAGACCATATCGCCTTCTAAAACCGTCATTATTGCGTTTGATGGGGTCGCACCGGTTGCCAAATTAGAGCAACAGCGTGCCCGTCGTTACAAGTCCGGCTACCAAAACAACATATCTCGTACCCTTTTCAAGAAGGATAAGGAAGACCCATGGAACACTACAGCAATTACACCCGGCACAAAGTTTATGGCCGATTTGAATGCCGCAGTCACTGCGCATTTTTCTAAGATTGCCACCGAGAAAGACCCGCCTTCTTGGATGAAAGGGCTAAATATCATGGTTTCGGGCAGCAATCGCGTCGGCGAAGGCGAGCACAAGTTGTTTGATTATATAAGAAAAAACCCGGAAAAACACGCAAACGAAACTACCGTCATTTATGGCCTAGATGCGGACCTTATTATGCTCTCAATTAACCACCTGCCAATTTGCCCCAAGATTTACTTGTTTAGAGAGACGCCACAATTTATTGGTTCAATTGATGCCAATTTGGAACCAGATGCCGACTATTTACTGGATATTCCAGAGCTTACTGAAGCAATTATTGCGCATATGAACAACAATGTGGAACTCAGTAAGGAACAACAGTTAAGTGTGAGTCAAAAAAATAAGGTATATGACTATATATTTTTGGGCTTCTTCTTAGGTAACGATTTTATGCCACATTTTCCTTCGGTCAATATTCGCACTGGCGGAGTTGATAAGATGATGAACGCTTACAAAGCTACTATTGGACCTGATGAGAATTTGTGCGACGGCAAAACCATTAACTGGAATAATGTAAGAAAAATCATTAAATTCTTGGCTTCATTAGAGGAGGAACATATTATTGCTGAACATAAATTCAGAAATTCCAGAGAAAGACGAGATATGCCGCAAAACACACCAGAAGAGAAATTCAAGCGGTTTGACTCAACTCCTATGTATGACAGGGAGTTGGAGAAATACATTAACCCATTTAAACCATTCTGGCAGTCCAGATATTATAAAGCATTATTTGACATTCAATCTGATTCTGATGAGGAGCAGAGGAAGGATATTGCCACCAATTATCTCCAGGGTCTTGAATGGACTATGAAGTATTATACGACAGGTTGCCCTGATTGGCGCTGGAACTATAAGTATAATTATCCACCATTGCTCCAAGATTTGATTAAACATGTGCCCGTATTTGGCTGCGAATTCGTGCCTGAGAAGCCGCCTTCACCAGTGGCAGAGTTGGTCCAATTGTGCTACGTATTGCCTCGTGATAATCTGAATTTATTGCCACCCAAATTAGTCAAAGAATTGCTGCAAAAATACGACCACTGGTATAAGGGCGACTGTGACTTCGTCTGGGCTTATTGTCGTTACTTTTGGGAAGCTCATGTAGAAATGAATGATATTGATATTGATGAATTGGAGCAATTTATTGAATCCAATCGGCACCTGATAGAGAAATAATATAGTTTGATAGAGCCTGATATATGATGCAATTTTATTCGTAGTATTGTGTTTTTCTTATGTTTTTATACTATTTATAAAAGTTATTAAAATTTTCCAAAAAGTAAAAAGGGAAATGAAAAATGGACATTTTTAAAATGTCCAGAATTCAGGACCTAAAAAGAATCTTGAAAAATGCTGTTTTTTCACGTTGTGACTGAGATGCTCTAAAATTTATTTTTTGTGTATTTTTTCTGTGACGATAATTTTTCATTTTTTTGCGAAAACTTTAGGAATATTTTTCTGTTGTCAATATATGTCAACGGAAAATTCTGCTTTTATGCCAAAAATCTGCCTTAAATTTTTTTGCGAAAAATGTGACTATGGAACGTCTAAGAAAAGTAGTTACGATAGTCATTTGATAAGTGCTAAACATCAAAAAACAACGCTAAACAACGAAATTCTGCCAAAAATAAAGGTCTATATATGTTCAAAATGTAATATAAAATACAAAGATAGAGCTGGGTTATGGAGACATAATAAAAAATGTATAAAAACTAATACGTCTAAGACATATGAACATGATGACCCTAATTTACTTGATGACCTAGACGACCTTGATGAATCCAACGGTTCTATTTCCGATTCAGATTCTGACTCTGATTTGGAGCCAAGTAGCAAAGACATTATAAAAATGATGAAAATGCAAATGGTTGAGAATCAAGAAATACGTGGTCTAATTATTGAATTACTTAAGAAGGAAACATTCAACACAATTAATAACAACAATACTATAAATAATAATAACAATTGTAATAACAAATCATTCAACTTAAATGTATTTTTAAATGAACAGTGTAAAGATGCTCTGAACATTGACGAATTCGTGGATTCTATCAAGATGAATTTGGCGGACCTTGAAGATTTTGCGAACCTAGGGTATGCAGATGGCGTTTCTAATATTTTTTCAAAAGGTATCAAGGAATTGGGCGTTCATTTAAGACCCATACACTGTAGCGACTCAAAGAGAGAAGTGCTTTACATTAAGAACAATGATGAGTGGGTAAAGGAAACCGATGATAAACCATTAATTAAAAATGCAATTAAGAAGGTGGCATTCAAGAATATAAGGCAAATCAATGAATGGGTCAAGGAGAATCCATCATGTAAGGACCCCAGAACCAAAAAATATGATAAATACAATAAAATAGTAATGAATGCCATGTCGGGTGTAACAGAGCAAGAACAGAAGGACAATATAGAGAAAATTGTGAAAAATGTCACAAAATCAGTAGCAATTGACAAGTATGCTTTAAAATAAAATACAAAATTATATATAAAAAATTGATATTAAAACTACTATTGTAATTAATATAAATAAAATAATAATGGAACCTGTTAAAAAGACTAGAATTAAGAAGAAGGCTGGTGCTGGAGTGCAATTGGTTATTGAAGAAGAATCAAATAAAATAGAACAGAATAAAATAGAACAGAATAAAATAGAACCAAATAAATTAGAACCAAATAAATTAGAACTGAATCAAATATACAATGAAGACTGCATAACCGGTATGCAAAAAATAGCAAGCGAATCAGTTGACATCATTATTTGCGACCCTCCGTATAATATTGGCAAGGATTTCGGTAACAATAGTGATAAACAAGAAATAGACACTTATTTATTATGGTGCGACAAATGGGTTGCCGAATGTCTGCGAATATTGAAACCACAGGGAACGTTATATATATACGGATTCAGTGAAACACTGGCATTTATTAGAACGCGTATATATTGTAATGTGCGATGGTTAATATGGCATTATACAAATAAAGTGACACCATCCTTAAATTTCTGGCAACGGACTCACGAAAGCATTCTATGTTGTTACAAAAATAAACCTATATTTAATCGGGATGATGTAAGAGAACCATATACAGACACATTCCTTAAAAATGCGGCTGGTAAGGTCAGAAAAGCAACTAAAGGCCGATTCAGTAATAATGATAAAGAGACTATTTATACAGCACACGAAGGAGGGGCACTTCCAAGAGACGTTATTAAAGTACCGGCTTTAGCTGGTGGCGCTGGTAAAAAGGAGCGGGTAGACCATCCAACTCAAAAGCCTCTCACCTTATGCGACACGTTAATCAAAGCTGCTTTAAATAAGGAGGGCAATACACTGGTAGTTGTCCCATTTGTTGGCTCGGGCTCAGAATGTGTTGCCGCAAAAAAAAACAAAACAGATTTTATTGGATTTGAAATTAATAATGAATATATAAAAATTGCCAATCAACGACTGGACTCAGATACAAATATAGATACAGAAACAGAAACAGAAACAGAAACAAATACAAATACAAATATAGATACAATTTAAGCCAACTTATCTACTAATTCTATATAATTATACAATGGTTTGTTGCTAACGGTTGTGCTAGCCACTATGAATTTTTTCATATCCTCGGTCATTTCAATATGCATCCATAATTGGGATGACATACTAAATGTGATGCTCATTTTGCAACCATTTATTTCGTTGGTATTCCAACCAACCTGGGCGTCCTTATTTTTGCCCCGCTTTCCGATGGTTGGCTCCCATGTATACGCCGCCGGGTCCAAGACTATATAATTGCTTGGAATTAGCAGCCAGTCGTAACTTACTGAATCGGGCAACTCGTCTCTCACAATGAATGAGTAATAAGTAAAGTTTTTTCTGTTATTTATTTCCTGAACTATTTCTGTAGGCAATCCACAGTTTTTTTCGCTGCAGACGGTCGTCAATCTATACGAGCTTATATCAATGCTTTTTCTATTACTCGCATATTTAGCAGATTTGTTACTGATGCCGCCGAGGGAACAACTGATGTCCATTCCCGAGAGATGACTGCCGTCGCTTTGCGAATAGACGTCTATTCCAACCGATGAGAAGATGATGGAATTCAAGTCTTCCCATATGGTTTCATTAATCGGCGACGAGTTGCACAAATGATATCCCTTGACGCACTTGGTAAATTTTGCCCTTATATCAGTTTCCGACGCGGAATAGACGTCTTCAAATGTGTGTAAAACGGGACTTACAACCTTAACCTTTGGTTCCTTAACAACCTTAACCTTTGGTTCCTTAACAACCTTAACCTTTGGTTCCTTAACAACCTTAACCTTTGGTTCCTTAACAACCTTAACCTTTGGTTCCTTAACAACCTTTTCCTTTGGTTCCTTAACAACCTTTTCCTTTACAACCTTCTCCTTTACAACTTTCTCCTTAACAACTATAGTTTGTGATGATTCAGACATTTTATTATTTATTATACTTATACAATCATTTTATGTATAAAAAATAGTTTCAATTTTTTATATATTGTTAAAAATGAAAAAAAACACAAATAAAATATATATGTATATAAAATAAACTTAACTATTATGGACTATTTTAACAAACTATTAGGAAAACCAGTATCAGCATCAGCATCAGTAGCGGCACCAGTAGAACCAGTAGCATCAGCATCAGTATCAGTATCAGCAAGACCGCAAGTAAAACTAGTATCATCATCAGCATTAATTTTCAGTGATTATAAAGTTATTTGTAATGCACGTATAGCAGGACACGGAGAGGAGGCTTCTGAATTTTTTAGAAAAGAAAGAAGTACCAAATTCGACAGTGATTCATCTCAAAATTATCATGATATATGGACAGTTATCTACAAACTATTGAGAGCAAATTGTTATATGTTGTCTACTATTGATGAGAAAGAACAAACGTTAACTCAGACATGTCCGTTATTTTCAGGCAGTAGATTTGGTGGTGTGCTTTCATATTTTGATGCATACATAAACACAATACAATTTTTTCAAAAAACTAAACGATTACGTGAAACCATATGTCAACCAAGCAAATTTTTAGGCTTTTCAACAACAATAGGTAGAATAAGTATATATACAGAAGGTCCGGAAATTTGGATAAAACAATATCATCATAACAAGGAGCTAAAAGGAGAGAAGGTGGAAGAATCAGAAATCATAGACACATTAAGTCAATTTACATATAAGCCAGTTAAATCAATGCTATGGTTTATATTTTCACCTAAATCTTCCTATAAATTATTACAAGAAATTGACGAACTTTACAAGGCTGTGGGAATAAACAAACCTCAGTCATTTAATACACTGCGTATTCAACAAGAAAAAATGAAAAAAATAGAGTTTGACAAATATAAAAGACTGTCAACTATGCCAGGAGATGAATTTAGCGGTTGTTTTCCTTCCGGGTTTATCTGTTGTAATTCCAAAACTGGTGAAACCATTTCTATAACATTATGTTTTCCAATAGACGTAAGTAATTTAAAAGAATGGTCTCTACTATGTAGCAGTAAACGCGTGCAATATAATAAAACACTGAGAAACGGCAAACCATCGGGATGGCAAACAATAACATCAGACGCCTTTTATAAAGAACAACTTGCTAAGATTAGCAGCGCAACTCTTTATATTACAAGACTTATACGCAGCATGAATTCAGTATTTAGTGAATTAGACTATATGAAAATTGAATATTTTGAAGATACTACAAAAATAAGCAAAATACACATATTAGGAGTTCACGTTTTATTAGCAGTTATATCTCATTTGTTACTGTCATTGTTATTAGAACCTGAAAACCCAGTTTATAATCCTTTTATAGCTATTAATGGAGACTCTAATCCTTATGTTACGGAACAACCAGACCCAAATGATGATTTGATTGAAAAAATAAAAGCTGCCTTACAAGATAATTTTAAATTAACTTTTTATAATAATGCGTGTCGGACAAGTATTGATATTAATGGCGCAGACGATAATGCAGGAACAGATAGTCAGAACCCAAACAATTACTCACAAGATATGTTTCCAAAACATACAAATTCATCACTTCTTGATGTTAGTGCTAAATTAACAGAACCGGAATTTACATCTCCGAAACAGCCTGACGCTAATTTGATGGTACAGACCAATAATATGGATAGTAATAGCAATAGTAATAGCAATAGTAATAGTAATAGTAATGATAGTGATATTGATGTATCAGAATTACAGTTGGGGGTTTTATTAACAGACATATTAAACGAAATAGAAGAAGAAGACCAATTGTTAATTGGAGAAATTGCTGATTTACCAACATTTGAATTAGCATCAGCAATGGAAGAAGGTGACAACACAAAAAAACGCTCATTAGATGAAATTGATACAGATACAGATACAGATACAGATACAGACCTCAGTAACAAATCACCAAGAAGCCAAGAACCAAACTCTAGTGAACCACCAGTTGGCGGCCTTAAATTAAAAAACAAATCAAAAAGAAACAAAAGAAAATCAAAAAAACAAACAAAAAGGGAATCAAAAAGAAACAAAAGAAAATCAAAAAAACAAACAAAAAGGAAATCAAAAAGAAATAAAAGTAAATAAGACCTTTTTTTTAAATATGCTGTAAAATAATGACAATTATACAACATATATCCCAGCTATTTTAATAAGACATTTATACAGTTTCTTATTAAAATTGTAACCATAATTATATGCACCTTCTTTTTGAAAGTTATTTAAATTTTCCAAAAAGTAAAAAGGGAAATGAAAAATGGACATTTTTAAAAATGTCCAGAATTCAGGACCTAAAAAGAATCTAGAAAAACGCTGTTTTTTCACATTGTGACTGAAATGCTGTAAATTCCATTTTTTGTCTAATTTTTCTGTGACGATAAATTTTCCAATTTTTAGAGAAAAATCCAAAAAATATAGTATTTGGCTAATATATTAAGGCAAAATGGCTAATAAAAAGTCGCAAAATCTCACTAAAAATTCTTGCGAAATATGTGACTATAATACATGTAAAGCATCTGATTACGCAAAACACTTGCTTACGACAAAACACAAACGGCTAACGATGGCTAACGAAAATCTCCAAAAGTCTCCAGAAATCTCTCAAAACAAGAACATATTTATGTGTGTATGTAATAAAAAATATAACCATATGTCGTCTCTTTGTAAACATAAGAAAAAATGTGTTATTTGTAAAACAGAGGACCCAGACGACCTTAAAACAAATTTGCTTGATGAGCTTGATGAAACACCTGACGATAATGAAGCAAATACCGATTCAGACGATTTAGAACCAAGTAGTAAAGACATTATAAAAATGATGAAAATGCAAATGGTTGAAAATCAAGAAATGCGCAGCCTAATTATTGAATTACTTAAGAAAGAAACATTCAACACTATAAACAATAACAATAATATTAACAATATTAATAATAATAATAACTGTAACAATAAATCATTCAACTTAAATTTATTTTTGAATGAACAGTGTAAAGATGCTCTTAATATTGATGAATTTGTGGAGTCCATCAAAATGAATTTGTCAGACCTGGAGGATTTTGCGAATCTAGGGTATGCAGATGGCGTTTCTAATATTTTTTCAAAGGGTATCAAAGCATTAGATATTCATAAACGACCCATACACTGTAGCGACTCAAAGAGAGAAGTGCTTTACATTAAGAACAATGATGAATGGATAAAAGAAAGCGATGATAAGCCGCTTATTAAAAATGCAATTAAGAAGGTTGCATTCAAGAATATAAGGCAAATCAATGAGTGGGTCAAAGAGAATCCATCTTGCAAGGACCCAAGAACCAAAAAGTATGACAAATACAACAAAATAGTAATGAATGCCATGTCGGGTGTAACAGAACAAGAACAGAAAGACAATATAGAAAAAATCGTGAAAAATGTTACAAAATCAGTGGCGATTGATAAATACGCATTGCATTAAATAAAAACAAAAAATTGAAAACAAAAAAGTTATTAAATAAATGAAAATATAAATATAAACACAATACTAATATCAATTATAGAAAATGTTAACACTAGCCGACATCAAAGACAAATCATATATAAACGTTCTTAATAATATCATCAAGGAAATTATTAAGACAACTGGCTACTGCACATTAGAATTATTAATAACTCAGATACACGCTTTGTGTCAGGAATTGGCAGACTTTACAAATACAAATATGGAGAAATTCAAAATCACAAAGGTCACAGACAAGGGCCTCGTAGGAAAGATAGTAGAATTCAAGTTATTCGGTAATTTGCCAAATAACGACTCGTGTCCTGATATGCTTTACGGAGACATCAAGACAACGCATTTTAAATGTTTAAACACAAAAACAAATAAATCTTATAACGCAAAAGAGCGCCTCACACTAACCAATTTCGGCGACCCAAGTAAGCAGTCAAATATTGACACAATTGCCGACAAAAATTGTCTACAAGAAACCAAATTCTATGACAAAATCAATAACGGAATTATCGTAATTTTCCAAGACGAAGATAACACAGCATTTTCAACTGTTGAATCTTATTATAGTAAAAAAATACTAGGCATTGTGTTGTATAATTTGGACGAAGTATTTGAAAAACAGCCGGAAGTAGCCAAAATATTTCAAGAGGATTTCAATAAAATCAAGAGCTGTATATTGGCACACAATGTGTCTCAAAGTGGCCAAACCTATTTACATATTCACCCTCATGGCTCAAAGGGTAGCAACACGCGCGCGTTCGGATTCAAAAACAAATTCTTAACCAAGTTGGTATCAATTTACTTGGACCTGCCGTTACAAGTGAAAGGGCGCAGCGACTATATAGAATTTTTATAATACTTTTACTAACGTTATAGCTAATACTTTTTAATACTTTTGCTAATACTTTTTAGCTAATACTTTTGCTAATACTTTTGCAAAATGCGCTCAGCCAGCTTACAATATTCATCACTAATATCAATGCCAATATAATTCCTACCATTTTTTTTCGCCATCTTCAAAGTAGTGCCTGACCCCGAAAACGGGTCCAAAACAATATCACCTTCATTGCTCCAGCTGAGTATATGGTCTTCGGCTAGTTGCTCGGGAAATATGGCCGGATGCTCATGACTTTCCTTGTCCTTGGAATTAAAGCCCTTGCCAACATTGTATTTCCAGATATTGTTTCTTGGCGAAAACTCCGGCACAGGTTTGATATCACTTGTCTCCTGTAATTCGCCATTTTTAAGCCGATTCGTATTCTTACCCCAATTTGTATGACCGGCCCATTTATTGGGTTTGTCAGAAATCAAATTCGCAGTTTTAATCTTGTCTTTACAAAATACAAACATATATTCAAATATCTGCGTATATCTGTTGCCACTTTTTGAAGCTGGAAATGACGACGTGTTCTTTTCGTAAATCATCGTGTCGTGTAATTTGAACCCGTGTTCCATAAATTTGAGTGCTTGACGGAATGAAGAGCCGGATTCACTGCCTTTGATTGTAGAATCACCTACAACCCACACAACCACACCGCCGGATTTGGTGACACGAAACAGCTCTTTAATAATGTTTTCTTCTAGAAAAGTGAAGCCATTGTAGTCGCGAATGTCGTCATATGGTGGACTAGTTACAGTCAAATCAACACTAGAAGAAGGCATAGATTTTAGAATAACAGCAGAATCACCGCAAATAACCTTATTTATAAAACTTTCTTTATTGCTAGCAATAGTATTAGTAGGAACAGATAAACTAGGAACAGATTCTGATTCAACTAACATATAGGCTGACGCCTTCTTCCTGGGCTTCTTGCCAATTTTTGCCACCTTTATTTCATTATTTATTTCATTATACTCTTGAATTAAAATTTCCATTGTATCTATCTTTAAATATTATTGTAAATAATATTTAAATCATAATCAATTTTATTATCTAATCAACTAAATTTTCACATATTAAAAAAAACCTTTGCGTAATTGGATTATCCCAAGCATCGTGAATTTCGCCAGAATATAAGTATATTGTTGAAATATTACCAAATAAATGCACCATACTATGTAGCAAAGCAGATATATACAACCGTTTTTGTCTATGGTTATAGTTGCTTAATAAATAACATACAAACGCAATCCAAAAATATAAATAGAATTTGTAAGAATTTTGACAACCCACTCCTCTAAAAAAATTATACGCAATAGATGAATATACATAACCAACATCCAATGTTCGTTCCCAAGTATTGTACCTAGGTTTCTTCCAGTAATTCAGAGAAGTGATGAAAATACCTCCAGGCCAAATAGCAAACGCATATTTCGCTTGATATATGCTGTAGAAAGTAGAAGTTAAAAATAACCAAGATGTATACCATAAGTAGTTGTATTGACAGGGTTCATAGATACATACTTCTTCTTTTTGTTCTTCTGATTCTTCATTTATAAATTTATTTTCTTTTATTTTTTCTAATTCTGCCAATTCTTGTTCTAAAAAACATTGTTCCATTTTTATTTATTATTATAATAAATATTATCTTTTTAATTACTTATTTTGCTTCATTATTTACCTTGTTTTTCTAAGTTTTTTCTAAATTTAAAGAAAAAGAACACATTGACATAATCTTGTTGTAAATGCGAAGACAAATCGCAATTAAAATTAGCGCCATAATTGCTATAACGCCTAAATCCCAAATTGTATCTGACGCAAGTCCAAGAACGTAATTAAGAGGCACTTTTATTATGCCATCTACACCAGAAACTAAGCTACCTGTAAAACCAGACACATGCAACTTGACTTGTCGTTTAAGTTGTTCCCATTCAGCAACACTGTAATTCTGTCTTTTATCTTTTTGAACAATCTTTTGCTCACGTATATAATCCTTAGCATCTGTAAGTAGCTGCTTATTTTTGAATTCCTGTATTACGCGCTCTGCTTCTTCACGTGCCTTTCTATCAGTCTCTTCTCTTTCTAGACGTGTCTTTCTATCAGTCTCTTCTTTTGCTTCACGTGCCTTTCTATCAGTCTCTTCTTTTGCTTGACGAGCCTTTCTATCAGTCTCTTCTCGTGCTTCACGTGCCTTTCTCTTTTCTAAAAGTTCTGCTTCATATTTAGACGGCGAATCGTGAGCCGCAATATTTGCTTCATCTAGAATGTCGGTCCAAAAATGCCGCAAATTGGCAAAATACTCATCCACGGTTAAAGACCGCTTTCCTATATTCAATAGATAGTCCGGTAACCTTTGCTCCAACTTTTGTAAAATGGGCAATATATATTTGGCTTTTTCTACTAGACTATCCTTTTTATCCTTTTCAGAATCAATATCAACATCGTATTTTAAATTTTGACCCTTGATTCCCTTATTGAGACCACGTATAAGGCTATTGTCAATAATATTCTGCACAATCACAATGTAATAGTTTAGCAGCGATGGGTCAAATGCGTTTATAAGGGTGTTATCAGTGGAATTATAATACAGTGTATAGGGATTGCCAAAAGTGTTAAAACACAGGCCATTTAGAAAAGCTTGGCGGTTATTAATGGCCAGCCGATATTGTTGATAGTCATACATTTGCTCTATTACTTCAGTCTTTAATTCGGCTTTGTCCAATTCTTTACTTAAGACAACCGATTTGTCATCATTTTTCTTAAGTGAAGCAGAAGAAAAGAAGCCAAATAAGCCACTACTATCATCATTATTATTTTCTTCCTTTTCTTTTTCTTTTTGAAATCGCATTTCAGTTTCAAAATGTGTATAAGACGAGTAAGATAAGGGGAGAGAACTGGTTGTTTTAGCAATCATATTTTCGCACATATTTAGTAGCCCGTCAGTCGCATTAATAATGACACGATTCAGTGAATCAACTTCAGATTGGATACGATTTTCAAACAAATCAGTTTCTTCCTTGTTTTCTCTCTTAACAAAGTAAAAATACGAAACCCATTTATTTAGCACATTTTTTACTATTTTTTTTTCTCTTTCGGTTTCCTTTTCCCTTTGTTTGAATTCTTGTAATTCAAATGTAGCTTCTACAAAGTTTACATCAGAAGACGAAATCTTATTGACTAGCGTATAATCATTTACCATTGTTACAATATTTGCATTTTTAGTAACAGCAACAAACTGTGTATCTTTACTAAGAGCAAAACGAGCTATTAATAATTGCGAGAACAATAATATATAAAATAGTGTAGTCATTGCCTTTGTTTAGTTGTCATAATTGTTTTTATATATTTTTAATTTATTATCTAGAAATAGTATATATATAAAATATGAGCATAACAATGGACGCAAGTAATGTTATGACACCGAAAGAAGCTAACCTTCTTATTAGGTATTCTAGAATAAACCTTGGTAATAGTTCGGCAGAGTGGGGTAATAGTTCGGCAGAGTGGGTATTAAGTGATGAAGTTAAAGGCATGACCCCAAAAGATGTTGAAGATATTAAAAAACAAATTTCTGATATTTTGAGAAAATATCGTCAGACAGAACCTGATTTGGCATACAATGATATTATGGATAGAGCAAGAGCGTTGGTTGGTTCATCATCATCATCTTCATCTGTTTCATCATCTGCTTCATCATCATCTGCTATGGGTGGTCCTTCTGTGTCTGGTGGACAAACACTAGCTGATTTAGTAAGTAATGCTGTGTTACCAGATAATCTCCAACCAGTTATCATTGAGAATTTACCACAAGCCCAACAAGCCATTTTTCAAACCGAATTGAATCGTTTTATAATTCCTGAACAAGTGGCGGGTCCAGGTCTAGCTAGTGACCTTCCTATTTCCGTAGATTCTGCCCTTAATAGACTTGAATTAAAGAGAGCTTTAATTAGTCGTTTATTTGGTGCTGCAGAAGAATTATTAACATTGTCAATGGAAGAAAAAGATAGAGCACAACGCACTGAATTGTTGAATGAGATAGAAAAAATTGAAGTTGAAATAAACTTAATGATACAAAAAAATGTACGTGAGAATAGAGGTAGAAATTTTATTATTGCGGATGAAGTAAGAGAATTAAATGAAATAACAGATGAAAATATTGCTAGAGCAATACGGATAGCTAAAGATGTTGATGCTGCTGATTTGGAGGATATGAAACTATGTTTGGAAGACATGTCTCAATGGATGTTGTATGAATTATTACCAATGGCAATAGATGCTGGAGCATCGCGGGAAGAATTTGGAAAAATGTTAAGTGATAATAGGGTTTGGCTAATAAGTCAAATTAAAGCCATAAAGGAAAAAAAAGCAGCCAAAATACTCGCACAACAAGTGGAAAGAAGAAGGAAACTACAAATACTAGAATATCAACGTAAACTGAGGGCTGCCGGAAATGTTTTGATAGCAGGAGCATCAGTTACCCCCCTTGCTACAGTTTTAAGCTTTATTTCCAGCTTAATTAGGCAAGGAATTCCAACAGAAACAGTGGCAAGATTGATTAGTAATGGAGTTAGGTTATCTGGTCCTGACGGTACTGGCTCAACGGCTCTAGTAGCAGTTGCTCAAAGGACTAGTCTAGCAGTAAGTTACAATCCACTTACACAATGCCCTTGGGCTGGTCCTGGTGTTGCTGCAGGTAGTAGATTATTACGAATACCAATAATGATAATACGTATTCCAATTGATATATTCACTAGAATGGGAACTTGGGCATATGGTGGATTGTCCTTTTGTTTTTTTAATTCTCCAGTGATAACAACAATAGCTGTCATTGCTGTTGCTATTGGTGGTGTGACTTGGTATTTAACAGTCGCGAATCCAGGATTAGCGAAAGCTACTTATGATGCTGCTATAGCATGTCATATAAGACTAAAATCATTGTGTACAATGGAAAATGTTAGATGGGGGGCTAGACAAATGAGTGATGGAACTATACAATTAGTAACAGGAGCAGGTCAATGGTTTAATTCAGCAATAAATGAAGTGGCTAGTGTATACAATTTATTACAATTTCTTAGTCCTGATGATTTATCAACTATTAGTAGTGCTGTTAGTAGTGCTGTTAGTAGTGCTGTTAGTAGTGGAGTAGGACCAAGGTCAATAGGATTTTCTAGTAACGGTAGTAATAATAGCAATCGTGCATCTCTCGGTTCAAATAGAAGTAATCGTGCATCTCTAGGTTCAAATGGAAGTAATCGTTCGGGAATTGAGTCACTTGGTTCGGCAAATAGTAATATTAGCAAGGACAATGCCCAAAAAGTATTTGATAAAGAGGCTGAGGGTTTACAAAAACAAGGAGGAGGTGCAACACCAGATGAACAGGCTATTTCTACAATGACGGCAGCAGCAACTTTAGCATTGGCTAATGATAATTTGTCTAGTAGCAGAAGTATTGGCTCAGCCAAAAGAGGTCAAGGTAGTCAAACAAAATCCTCAACAGTTTCTAATAGTGAACAACAAGAGGCTATTGGGGATGCAGATACAATGCTAGATAACGTAGCTAGGGGTGATGCTAACCAAATAGAAGAGCTAGTACGAGTATTTGAAGGAAATGTATATCAAGGCTTGCCAACTAGTGATGGTATGAATGTGCCTGATGAAGTTGAATTTCATGATAATGAACAACCGTACATGAGTGAATTAAGTCAAAGTGATTTTAGTCAAGGATTTGATGAACCAAGTCCAAGGAAAGGAAGTAAAACTACACAAGTAACAACGGCCAATCAAGCAGCAGTAGTTCAAGAAGCAGAAGCAGCAGCAGTTAACGACGCTTTAACCCAACTTGCGGCCACACTTCAACCAAATGCAACTGAATCAGTGAATGCTACTATTACACTACCTAATGGAGCTTTGGCGAATGTCACATTTGCACCAGTACAACAGATAGCAAGTGCTAATACGTCTGTTGCCTCTAGAGCCTCTACTGTTGCTACTGGAGTGTCTATTAATAGGCAAAATGTAAATGTAGAGTTAGTTATACCTCCCCAAGCCCAAGTCCAAAATCAGGTACAATCCCAAAGTTTATTTGCTCGTTTCAGGGGATACATTGGCAGTTGGTTACAACGCCATCTAGCTACAAATGCTGATTATGACTCTGGAAATGAAGGCGACGATGACTCTGGAAATGAATCAAATGGCGGTCGTCGCAAATCAAGGCGCCGTGTTGGAAAGCTCCAAACAAAAAAGAATCAATATAGAAAAAGAAGACAAACCCATAAGAAGAAACATATGAGAAGAAGAACAATGAAAAGAAGAAGACCTCTTAGAAGAAGGCCGCAAGCTAAAAGAAGGTCACTCAAGAATAAATATAGGTTAAGAAGACGTCAATCTAGACGTTAAAACAACTACAATATAAAAATAATTAAGTTATAAATAAAAATATATATTCTTTTATTTATAATATGAAACCTTCTAATGAGCCTTCTAATCAAAATATAAGACAACAAAATGAAAAAACTGTTGTCTCATACTTCAATAGTCGTCAAGACTTTTTAAATTTGTTGGCCAAAAATCCAGGGTTAATAATGCTAAAGTTGGGGGCCACTTGGTGCGGGCCTTGTAAGAGGATTAAGCCAGTTGTAGATGCGTTTTATGCTTCGTCACCCGACACCGTAATATGCTGCGACGTTGATGTGGACGAATCGTTTGATTTATATGCATTTTTAAAAAGCAAAAAGATGGTCAATGGTATACCGGTAATAATGTGCTACAAGAAGGGCAATACGAGTTTCATTCCAGATGACTCCATAACAGGTTCTGACCCAGTAGAATTGGATAAGTTTTTTAAGAGATGCGGACTACATTTAATGTCGGTCTTGCCTTAAATTCCACCTTTAAAAAAGGTGGAGCCAAACCGTCTAATTTGCTTAGTTTGTTTTTCTAATTGGGTTGTTTGACTCTTTGCTACTATTTCATATGCGCTGAACGCTTTTTTAAATTTGGAAAAAATTGAATTCAAAAAATACTATGTTATAATTAAGTATAAAAATAATATAGTATAAAAAAATGTCGCAATCACAAGTAGAGAATCCTTTATTACAAACAGAATCTGTAGCTGTAGCAGTAGACACCGATTTACAAGAAGTCGGCAAATTATTTACCAGGCTCCAAGACGATATTCAATTGCATTTAATAGAAGAATATATCAAGCCACAGCTAAGAGGCGACGATTTAGTGAGAGAATTTGACAAGCAGCTCAATTCGGATGAGTGTAGCAGTTTAAATTGGCAAGTCTTGGTTGATGTGGTTGGCAAAATAATAGAGAATAAGGAGGCGTTGGCGCAAATGTTTGAAAAATATGAGGACATTGGTTTCAAGCAATATTACGAACAGCATTTTATTCAAAAGAAAAACCAATTTACTCAACCGTCATGGGACGCATTGTCAAGTTTCTGCGCCACGTTGACAATGTGTAAGTGGCATTAGTAAAGGAAAAAATTGAATTAAGTAATTAATAAATAGTTGTTGTTATAAAACATATATTACTTATTACTTCGTTTAAAAAATGATGTCCGAACATACTGTATCCAGAGATTCTACCAATAGTTTGGATGTAATTAGTAACGCAATTATCAAGGAGACGTTTTTAGGACTCCCAGGAAATGAAAACTCAATCAGCGTAGCGATTAATAAAAGACAAGAAAGTACAGAAGGTAAAGAAGACGACACTTGTTGTTCCGATGCCTGTTTCAAGTGGTGGTTCTTTCACAGTTCATTCCAGATACCGACAAAAGGCGATATTACAACTGATTTGCTAAATCAGCGCAAACAATTCTATTGCTGCGACGTGTGTAGCGAGTGCTTAGAAATCAAATTATTAAATTATTGCGCATCAAGTGAATGTGTAAAACAGCATTGCTCAGACTGCTTCTATAACGGCTGTCAATTGTCTTGCTGCTGCTTCACGTTTATTCTGAGTACGAAATCTAATTCATCTTCTTAGATTTCACAGGCCTCCTTTTAAGGATGATACTACGTTTGCGAATAGTTCTTCTCTTATAATGTTTGGACCTTTTATCACGATGTCTTTTAGCCGTATGCTTTTTATTGCGTTTATTAGGGAAACGTTTAGTGCGCCTTTTTCTTCTGCCTTCTCCTTCTCCTTCTTCTGATGCTACTTTTTTCTTTAAGCTTGCTTCTGATTTTGCTTCTTTTGTTCCTTCTTTTGACAATGATTTTGACAACGATTTTACCACAGCTGCTTCCTCAGCATCTTCAACAATATTGATAATTTTCAGTTTAAGTATTTTTGCCTCCTTACCTTCTTGGCAATGATTCGCGCTAACCGCATTCCGTTCTGATGTAAACATTTGTGCCGACGCAGTCGCTGGAACATGTTGAACCTCAGAATTCGCCATAATTTCAAAATATTTATGTTCAGAATCCAACATTGCCATCACTTCACTCAATAAAACAAAGTCGGACAAAACACCGACAAGGTAACTTGCTGAAAACAGTGGTTTATCCATATGGACGTCATCTTTACTCACACCAAGAGCAGGAGGTGGTAGTGCTCGTTTACAAGGGTAGTATACATAATGATTCTTTTCTGCTTTGCTCAAAAAATGACTTTTAACGTCTTCTCCATTAAGTGCGTAGAAAGAATTGTGAACCTTGATGATTCTATTTTTATCACTTTCTGCTAAAAAGTCGGCAATATTTACATCTTCTATATTTATAAAATCTTCGGCTGTCTCTGGTATTTTACTTTGTTTTATTGTGACAACGTCAAGCGCAGTGGGTTCCACACTGCCAACAGAAAAACTTTTACTCTTACTTCTGCTACTAGAACTAGTGCTAGAGTTAGAACTAGAGTTAGAACTAGAGGGACTTGGACTTGGAGCATATTGAATTAATAAACGAATAACATCATCATCATCGTTTTGTTGCGCCCAATCTAACGCAGTGCGTCCAGTATTATCTGTGTATAACAAATCAGCACCGGCTTTCAAAAGAGTTTTAATTACTTCTAAATGACTGTTTTCTTTATTTTCTTGTATCGCAATCATTAATGCTGTTTGTCCTTGTTCATCCGTTTCTTCAACATTTGCGCCTCTTTCTATCAATAGTTCAACAACATCTTTGTCACCATTCTTAGATGCAACATATAATGGAAAATAACCGTGTTCCTCCTTTTTGTTGATATATTCATCTTCATCTTTTGCTGCGTCTAGTAAAGCGTTTATTATGTCAATTGCTGCCATATTATGGGCTCCAGTTTCACATACTAAATACAACGGTGTTGCTCCTGTATTTGTAGTTAATTCAACATCTGCGTCATTATCTAACAAAAGTTTAACCATTTCCAGATTTTTTAGATGACACGCCAAGTGTAAAATAGACCAAACTTCTGTTGTATTTATATGATTAACATCCGCTCCGTTATCTATTAAATATTTAGCAATATCTATGTTTTCTTCTTGCACAGCAATATATAAAGGACTGTCGCCGTGACTGTTTTCAATATTGACAATTGCAGGGTCTGCTTCTACAAGTTTTTTAACAGCTTTTAATTTGTCTGCTTTAATTGCCTTTTTAATATCTGTAAAACTCATTGTCTATTTCTTAATATATGTATTTATTTTTCTTTTCTTTTTTTTAAGAAAAAAATTGAAATCTTTTTCTTAAAAAAAAGAAAGGTATAAATTATTATTCAACTTAGTATATAAACTTTTAAAAAAAAATGAGCGCCTTCAACTTATCCGCAATTGGCTTATCTGCCGATTCCACTTTCGTGGCCGAATTTGAAGTCATATTCAGCTCATACGAAGCTATTAAAACCGCAGTTGGTGAATACTGTCAAAACGATTATAAAACAGACCCAGCTGAAGACTTTGAGCACGAATATAAAATGCACGAATTGCCCGAGTCGTGCATCATTGAATACCGAAATTGCGCATATAAGATTACACCCTCTTCAGATGACGCGACCAAATTTGCGGTGTCGGCGCACACTTATTTTGACGCAAAGAGACTAGAATGCTTCAAAGCATGTTTAACTGCGTTCCTGAGAGACTTGTGTGAAAATTTGGATAGACAGTATCAAGAAAGCTCTAGCTTAGAAGAAGCAGTCGCAAGCTCTAACGAAGTAGAAGTAGAAGAAGAAGCACAAGTAGATACCTGGATAGACAAATATATTGAGGATAACCGAATTAGAAGCAGTAAACCAGAACAAGAAAAAAATCAACTCATCCTAGACGAGGATGAGGATATTTACGTATATGATGGTATAAATATTTATGAATAATTATATATTTTAAGGACTTTGTCCGACTTTAATTTTAACCTTTACACCCTTGAAGATTTAAAATGGGACAAAATACTTAAATATAAAACAATAATCAATAATATATTATGAATGATTATTGTTCTATTTGTTTGAAAAAAGAAACTCTTTCAGATTTTGC
>Ga0214919_10001661_pt1 | contig 35918 bp, 34 predicted proteins | sample LL1503_MetaG_FD_177994 | JGI IMG/M metagenome (GOLD analysis project Ga0214919, IMG submission 177994) | Freshwater microbial communities from Lake Lanier, Atlanta, Georgia, United States - LL-1503 | ecosystem: Environmental > Aquatic > Freshwater > Lake | place: USA: Georgia | collected...
GACTTGCTGCAACTTGATGTAAGGAAACCAGAACATTTGAACCACCAATTAGGTTCGAGATGCTGATATCACGATTTGTAGCACCACTGGTGTTTTGAGAAACAGTGACGCGGTTGTAGGAGAGACCCGATGCAGCAGCTGCAGGAGCAGCGGCACCTGCGTCAGCAAAAGCTGCAGCAGTGAGAGTCGTGAGGGTGAGGATAGGTAGGATATGCTTCATAGCGGATACACATTTGTAACATGCATGGTCTCGAATCAAGCACAAATTGCCGATTTTCCGTCATACCCACACTTTACTCACAATCATTAGTCACCTTATTCACAATTCTAGCCAATAAAAACAGCCTTTTTCTACGTTTTAACAAATTTTAAAAATAAATCATAAAAATGCCCATTTTCGGTAGTTTTTAGTATTTTCAAGATCTGTATCAGTGAAATCGGGAATATTTCCCTTACAATAATCTCAAAACAAAAAGGCCGCCGTGATTTAACCAGGGCGGCCTTTAAATTCGAAGGAAAATTCCTCGTGTGTATGTCGTTGAACTCCAACGACCGAGGATTTTTGCGGACAGTTTGCGGACAAGTTAACTGCCAACTCTGCTAATTTACCCGAGTGATTTTAGCGCGCAAGTATTATCCGCAAATCCGTTGCAGAAAATACTCAGATCAAAGCGACAAGGTTTCACGCAATCGATCTCGCGCGGAAGCGACGCGATGTTCGACCGCCTTGGCAGTCAGCCCGAGGGCTTCCCCGGCCTCCTGATGCGACAGACCTGAATAGGCGGTTAGGATCAATGGCTCGCGCAAACCTTCAGGCAGACGCTGGACTGCGGCACGCACCATGGCGGCGCGCTCATCGGCATCGGCGGTGTCCTCGACCGAACCCTCGGGAATCTCCGGAGTCAGGCCGGTAAACCTCGCCAGCCGTCGCAGCCAGCTGCGCCGCCGGTTCCTGGCCAGGTTGATCGCGATCCCGAAGACCCAGGTGGAAACGTTTCCACCGGTGAAACGCTCGGAGGTCCGCCATGCCGTCGCGAAGGCCTCGGCGGCGACCTCCTCCGCATCGGCCGCATCGGGAAGCAGGCGATGGAGGTAGCCGCGGATGCGCGGGTTCAGCTCATCGAAGAGCACCCGCCATCCAGCCTGGTCGTCCTTTGCAGGTAGGCCGTTCATCGGGCCTTGTGGTGTCCGTCGACGCCGGGAGCGCCCTCATGGGAGAGGGCTTCGACCTGCGGCAGGATGAGCGCGACGTAGGCTTTTCCCTTCTCGGGCGGCATGCAGCCGGCAATCGCGAGCACGTGCTCGCGACGGGAACGCTCGCAGCGTCCGAGAGCGGCCTCGAGGCCGGCCTTGGACTCGGGGCCGGGCTTCGCCTCCATGGCGAGCTTGGCCTGCCTCACCGCCTCGCAGTGAACCTCGCACTCCTTCTCGAACTCGCCCTGGAGCGCGGCGATCCGGCCGATGGCGGCGTCATCGAGCCCGAACTCGGCGCGCAGCCACGCGGCCTCCGAACGCTGCTCGCACGCCGCGGCCATCCTGAAGTCCCGAATCGCCCACCAACCTGCGAACCCGGCCAGGAGCGAGAGGACCAACACGGTGATCAGGAGCCGCCCCCTCATCGGGCGGAAGCCTCCACGATTGAGCGCGCATGAAGCTTGGCCATCTGCTGCGAGTCCTGGTTGTTCGAGCGCCAGCCAGCCAGTCCGCCGACCAAGAAGACCGCCATGGCGACGGCCGAGACGCGAAGCACCGGACTGGGCCTGGGCCCCCTGAGGATGTCGCGGGAAAAGTCCTCGCAACGGCGGGGGGAGACCTGCCAAGCGGACATCAACTCGTCGATGGGTTTGTTGCTCATATTGACTGTTTAATGTCCGGACACCCCGGTGTCCCCCCTAAAGCCATTCGGGTGACCATAAAACATTCCGGGGGGAACCGGGGATGCGCACATGAATAGGTATGCGGATCAACACGGTGCAGCCAATCAAGCGGGTGTCGGCGTGGGGTCTCCTCATGCTCGCGACCTTACTGGCCGCCCCTGCGCAGGCCTGCGAGATCTGCCGCAAGGCCTACTTCGACGCGATGGAAGCGGCCCCCAAGGCCTCGGCCCTTCACCCGGAAGCCCGCGTGGTCGAATACCGCCTCTCCATCTCCGAGCAGACCTTGAGTCCGGCAGGACAGCCGACGCAGGCCCTGACCATCAACGGGGGCACGCCAGGCCCCGTGCTGCGCTTCAGGGAAGGCGACGTGGCCCGCATCACCGTGGTCAACGGCCTGGCAGACGACTCGACGTCCCTCCACTGGCACGGGCTACTCGTCCCCAACCTGCAGGACGGAGTGCCGGTCGTCACCACACCCGTGATCGGCCCCGGGCAGTCGCGCACCTTCGAGTTCCTGATCCGCCAGAACGGCACGTACTGGTACCACAGCCACACTGGCCACCAGGAACAGCGCGGCGTCTACGGCGCGATCGTGATCGAACCGAAGGAGGTCGAAAAGCTGGCCGACCACGACCAGGTCGTCATCCTTGGCGATTGGACGAACGAGCACCCGGCCGAGGTCCAGCGCTCGCTGCTGCGCGGAAGCGACTGGTACTCCTACCGCAAGGGCACGGCGCAGTCGCTCATCGGCGCCTACCAGGCCGGCAAGCTCAAGGAATACCTCGATGGCCAGAAGTCCCTGGTTCCCCCGATGGACCTCTCCGACGTCGCCTACGACGCCTTCCTGATGAACGGACAGCGCCGCCTCCAGCTTCCCGGCAAGCCGGGCGAGAAGGTGCGCGTGCGGCTGATCAACGCAGGGGCAGCCAGCTACTTCTACCTCGATGCCGCTGCGGGCCCGCTCCGGATCATCTCCGCGGACGGCCAGGACGTGGTCCCCTTCGAGCAGAAGCGCCTGCTGATCGGGCCTGCCGAGACTTACGACGTGCTTCTCACCGTGCCTGCCTCGGGCTCCTGGGAACTCCGCTCCACCGCGCAGGACGGCAGCGGGTCGGTCTCGGCCTGGATCGGCGAAGGGTCACCGCATGAGGCGGCCCCTCCGCCCAAGCCTGACCGCTATGGCATGAGCGCCTACCTGTCCTCCATCCTCGACCAGATCGACCCCGAGCCCGGCGCCCAGGAACCTGAGCGACCGATCTCGCCCTACGCCAAGCTGCGCGCCGCCAAGCCCCACGCCGTCGCCGCCTCCCACCGGGAGCTGACGCTCAAGCTGACAGGCGACATGATCCGCTACGAGTGGAGCTTCGACGGGCTCGACCCCCGCGAGGCCGAGGCGATCAAGGTCAAGGAAGGCGAGACGATCCGGCTGCGCCTGGTGAACAACAGCATGATGCATCACCCGATCCATTTCCACGGCCACTTCTTCCGCCTGGTGGACGCAGCCGACAAGGACCCAGCGACCTCCCCGCTGAAGCACACGGTCGACGTCCCCCCGATGAGCGTGAGGACGATCGAGTTCACGGCCGACGAGGGCCAGGGAGACTGGCTGATCCACTGCCACCTGCTCTACCATCACATTACGGGCATGGTGCGCACGATCCGCGTGACCGGTGCCGACGGCGCGGAGCCGCCGCATCCCGCGGCCACGCACGCCATGGCGACGACCTACGCCTGGGGCCAGGCCGCCTTCACCAACGCTTCCGCGACGGGCTACGCGACAATCCAGTCCGGACGCGACAACCTCTACGTCAGGTGGGAGGAGGGCCTGCGCCGCGGCGACGGTCATGAGCGGGAGATCAGCTACCAGCGCTACCTAGACACGCGCCTGTCGCTCGTCGCCGGCTACCGCTTCGGCAACCTGGACGGCGACCGGGACGGACCCTTCGCCGGCGCAGCCTTCCGCCTGCCCTACTTCGTCGACCTAGGCCTGACCCAGCAGTCCGGAGGGGAAACCCGGGCGGCCTTGGCCAAGAGCCTGCAGCTGACCGACCGGCTCTCGCTCGACCTCTCCTACCGCTACGGCAGGCGCACCCACGCGTCCACCGCGGCGGACCTCCGCTACCTCCTCACCAAGGACCTCTCGCTCACCGCCGGCTATAGTTCCGACTTCGGGGCCGGCGCCGGCATCCTCATCCGCTTCTGACCACCACCAACCCACACCACCATGAAACACGCCATACTCGCCATAATGCTCTCAGCCTGCGGCCTGATCGCCGCCGACAAGCCCGCCGACGCGAAGCCCTACCCCCTCGACAAGTGCATTGTCTCCGACGAGAAGCTCGGCGCCGAGGGCAAGCCCGTCGTCTTCGTCCACGAGGGACAGGAGATCAAGCTCTGCTGCCAGGACTGCCGCAAGGACTTCGACGCCAACCCGGCCAAGTACCTGGCCAAGCTGCCCAAGGCCGACTCCAAGCCGGCCGGCGCGGAGCACAAGATGTGCGCCTGCTGCGCCGACGCCGCCAAGCCGGCGGAAGCGGCGAAGCCCCATGAGCACGGTGACAAGGCCGGCATGAAGTGCCCGGATTGCTCCTGCTGCTGCAAGGACCACGGAGCCAAGGCCGACGGCCACGACCATGACGCGAAGCCGGCGGACGCCGCCAAGCCCCACGAGCACGGCGACAAGGCGACGAGCGCCGACAAGGCCGAGGCCGCCAAGCCCTACCCTCTGAAGAACTGCATCGTCTCCGACAACGACCTAGACTCGATGGGCGAACAGGCTTCGTTCGTCTACCAAGGCCAAACGATCAAGGTTTGCTGCAAGCCCTGCATCGCGAAGTTCGAGAAGAATCCAGCCAAGTACCTTAAGAAGCTCGAAGGCAAATAAGCCTTCCGAAGCCCCGCAGAAGCGGGGCTTTTTATTGGGCAAGACCGCGAGCGTTCCTCGCCTCCGATGAGTATCAGGATGTGCTGACCTGATGAACGATGCTCCGACCTCCAAACAGTGCGACCCGGCGTGTGACATGACGGGCGGTGCTTATTCTCCTTTGCGACATAGGCACGAGGGAACGACCTACTATTTCTGTAACCCGAGCTGCCTGCGGAAATTCCAGGCGGCTCCGGACAAGAATCTGCGTGCTCCCGACCAGGCCGACGGTGACAATACTTGCTGCACGGTCGAGTCGACGGACGGACTGACCTACTCCTGCCAGAAGCGAACCAACTGTAACATTACGGTTGGCCCAACAAACCGTCCCTGATCACAAGCCTCCTATAAATCCAGCGCAATTGCCACGCCGCCTGATTTAAAGGCAGATCGCTCAGTGGGCGCAAGTACAGCCATACTCCTGACGCTTGCACTCTCCGCAGAGGGCGGTGTTCAAAGTCAGACGGAAGTTCGTCGGTTTGGCGTCCGCCGCGGCGCGGACTTGAACCACGATGGCCGCCGGCTCCTTGGCTTGCAGCGGTTCCTTGGTGATGAATCCATTCGGATGGGGCTCAAGGATGACATCCTTACCGTCGACCTTAACGACGACGATGCGGTCGCCTCTGGGCACGGGCTTGCCGGCGGCGTCGGCGAAGGTGACCGTGGCCTTGCGGTCCGACTGGATCACGAATTGCGCGCGCAGTCCGGGTGCCTCCAGACGGCGACCAGGCTGGACGTCGGTAGCCGGCTTGGCGGGCTCGGCGGCGATCAGGGCGCCGATTGAAAACAGGGAGAGAAGGAGGATTTTCATGGTTGGGTGGTTGTTGGGGTGGGAGAAGAGGAGAAACGCGCCTCGACCCAGTCATAAAGGACAGGGAGAAGCAGGAGCGTCAGGGCAGTGGAAGTGAAGATTCCCCCGATGACGACGGTCGCCAGCGGCTGCTGCACCTCGGCCCCTGGACCGGTCGAAAGGGCCATGGGCACGAAGCCCAAAGAAGCGACGAGCGCGGTGATGAGCTTGGGACGCAGCCGGGTGACGGTGCCGTCGACCACCGCGAGGCGGAGCGGGCGGCCTTCCGCCCGCAGCTGGTTGATGAAGCTCATCAGCATGATGCCATTGAGGACCGCGATGCCCGACACCGCGATGAAGCCGATACCGGCCGAGATTGTGAAGGGCATGCCTCGCAGCCAGAGTGCAAGCACGCCGCCTATAGCCGCGAGCGGCACGCAGGTGAAGACTAGTGCCGCCTGACGAAAACTGCCAAAGCCGGCATAGATGAGGAGCAGGATCAGCCCAAGCGCCGCGGGGACGACCAGCGTCAGGCGCTCGCGCGCCCGCTGCAGGTTCTCGAACTGGCCACCGAACTCCCAATAGACGCCGCCGACCGGCTTGACCTCGGACTTGAGTTTGGCCTCGGCTTCGCGCACAAAGCCCTCGGTGTCACGGCCGCGGACGTTGATGAGGATGGCCAGACGGCGGCGCGCGTCCTCGCGGGTGATGACGCCCGGACGTTCGACCAGTTTGACGTCAGCCACCTTGGAGAGCGCGACCATCGTACCGGAGCCATCCTCGGCAGAGACCGGGAGATCGCCGATCTGCGAAGGCGAAGTACTTTCGGCACCAGGCAGGCGAACGACGACCTCCATGGGACGCCCCGAAGCGGGCAGCTGCCCCGCCCTCGCGCCGCCCAAGGCGGTCGAGACGATGTCGTTGAGCTCCTCCGCATGCAGGTTACGACGGACCAGTTGGTCTCGCTTTGGAACGATGTCGACCGAGGGCAATAAGCCTGAGGCCTCGAACACGACGTCTCCGCCGCCGGGAATCTTACGGAGCACGGCCACCGCCTGCTCGGCCACGGCTTCCATATTGGAGAGTTCGTCGCCGAAGATCTTCAGCGAAAGATCGGCTCGGGAGCCGGCCATGATTTCATTGAAACGCAACTGGATCGGCTGGGAGAACATCGTGGTCTGCCCGGGGACGGTCCGCTCCAGGAGTTCGGACATGAGTTCGACGAGCCTTGCCTTATTGATGGGCGAACCACCTTCACGGCGCCACGTGTCGCGGGGTTTCAACTTCACATAACTATCCGCGACGTTCGGCCCCATCGGATCGCTGGCGATCTCGGCGGTACCGATGCGCGCGAAGACATGGTCGACCTCCGGAAACTTGGCACTCAGGAGGATCTCAGTGCGCTTCTGCAGGTCCATCGAGGAGGCCAGATCAAGGCTGGAGGCTCGGACGAACTGGATGCTGATGGAACCTTCGTCGAGCTGCGGGATGAAATCGGCCCCGAGACGCGTGTAGCCGACGGCGGCTGCGAGGGCCGCGAGCGAAGTGGCGACGACGGCCGCGGTTCGATGGGCGAAGCACCATCCAAGCATCGCCGAGAAGACCGACTTGAGACGGCGGATCAGGCCACCTTCCTCGGCATGACCTTCAGCCCGAAGCCAGAAAGAAGCCAGGGCAGGCATGACGGTCAGGGCGACGAGCGCGGAAGCCGCCAAGGCGACCACGACGGCCGCGGCCATGGGCTTGAACATCTTCCCTTCGATACCCTCGAGGGCGAAGATCGGCACATAGACCAAGGTGATCACGGTCACGCCAAGGAACATCGGGCCGGCGACCTCGCCGGCGGCGGTCGACAGCTCGGCAGTACGCTCATCCTCGGTCAGGGGTCGCCCGAGGGCCCGGACACGCTCCTCAAGCCGTCGCAGGAAGTTCTCCACCATCACCACGGAACCGTCAACGATGAGTCCGAAATCGATGGCGCCCAGACTCATCAGATTGGCGCTGGCCTTGGAAACGGCCATGCCGGTGAGCAGGAGAAGGAACGAGAGGGGGATCGCCAAGGCGACGAGCAAAGCGGCCCGCCAATGCCCCAGCAACACCAGCAGGACGACCACGACGATCAACGCCCCTTCGAAGAGGTTCGTCTCGACGGTCCGGATGGTCGCGCCGACGAGGTCGGAGCGGTCGTAGAGCACGGTAAGCTTCACGCCCTCCGGCAGGTGGGTACCGATGGCGGCGAGCTTCTCGACCGCGCGTTTCGAGACTTCGCGGGAGTTCTCACCGGCTAGCATGATGGCGGCGCCGACGACGGCCTCCTGCCCGTCGACGGTGGCCGCACCCATGCGGGAGGCGTTGCCGACCGAAACGCGGGCGACGTCACCCACGGTCACGGCGGGACCGAGGCCGGCGGGGCGAAGCGGTATACCAGCGATATCCTGGGCGGTCCGCACGCGAGTGTCAGCGCGGACCGTGAAGGCCTCGCCGCCGAGCGTGACGACACCGCCCCCGGCGTTCTCGGTGTTACGACGGACGGCCCTGAGCAGTTCTGACATGGGTACGCCTGACTTGGCAAGCTTGGCGAGGTCGGGTTCGACGAGCATCTGGCGCTCGTGCCCGCCGATGACGTTGACGTCCGCCAGTCCCGGCGTGGAACGGAGCGCCGGGCGCACGCGCGTGTCATGCAACAGGCGCAAATCACGTAGGCGCGTGGACTCGTCGGCCGGCGCCTTGGCATCGGCGGCGTAGCCGATCGAGTAATAGACGATTTCCCCGAGTCCGGTGCTGATCGGCGCCATCACGGGTACGGCACCCGGCGGCAGGTTGCCGGAGGCCTGCCCGATACGTTCGGTCACGAGCTGGCGGGCGCGGAAGATATCGGTACCATCCGCAAAGATGAGCGTGACCTGCGAGAGCCCGGTCTTGGAGAGCGAACGGAACTCGACCAAGCCCGGTAGGCCTGAGAGCTCGGATTCGAGCGGGATGGTGACGCGCGACTCCGCCTCGTCGGCGGCGTAGGAAGGCAAGGCGGTGTTGATCTGCACCTGCGGGCCGGTGATGTCGGGCATGGCATCGATCGGGACGCGCGTGGCGGACCAGGCTCCGAGCAGGCAGAGCAACAGGGCGCAGGTGAGCACGACCGCGCGGCGGCGGATGGACCAGCGAGCGAGGGCTGCGATCATCTCAGTGGCCGTCGGTGCAGCCGACGCCTCCCTTGATGGCCTGGAGTTCTGCGAGCCAGAGGCCCCACACGCCCGCGATGGCGATCACGTCGCCCTCGAGCAGACCGTCGGCGACCTGGATCGAGCCGTCAGACTCGACGCCTGGCTTCACCTCGGTGCGCAACCAGCGCTGGCCGTTCTGGACGAATACGAAGGCCCCCTCGGAGTTCCGGAGCAACGCATCGACCGGAACCAGGACGCGATCGGCCTTGGCCTGGGCCTCGGCCTTGCGCAGGCCGATGAACTCGGCCGCATCTGGGGTCAGCAGCAGGCCCTGCCCTTTCTTGAACTCGGCGGCCTTGGCCGGAGGAACGGCACCCTCTATTTGACCTGAAGTTGCCTGCTTGCCGCAGCCAGCCAACGCGACGACCAGGAGAATGGAACTGAAGGTCTTCATCGGGACGCGACGGGATTGAAGGGAACGCCGCTGAGTTCGCGCAGGCGGAAGCCGGCCTCGACGGCCTGCTCCTGAATGAGCAACGCGGAGTCGACAGCCTCGAGATAACCAGCCTGGGCATCCATGAAGAGCTGCAGCGACAAGGCGCCGGCACGGAAGTGAGACTCGGCGAGTTTGGCTGCTTCCGAAAAACGCACCGCCGGATCGTCCTTATGCATGCGCAGCTGGTCGACCTTGGAGGCATAGGAAAGCCAGGTCTGTCCGAGGTCCTTCTCGACGTCACGCCAGGCCGCGGAAATGGCGGACTTGGACTGCCGGCGGCGCTCATTGGCCGAACGCTCGGCGGCGCTCGAGCGACCGCTCACCGGCAGCGGGATGTCGAACCGGAGGCCCACAATGGTCTCACGCCCGCCGACGCGGTCCTGCGAGACGTACGGACCGGCCGTGAAACCCGGCACGCTGTCCGAGCGTGCGAGGTCGGACTGCAGGCTGAGCTGCTCGGACTCGAGCACGTGCATCCGGTAGGAGAAATTGCCCTGCTGGGCGGCGGCCAGGAGCTCCTCGAGCTTAGGGGCATCCTTGAGCGCGAGCACCGGGGCCTTGACGGTGAGCGGAGCGAGCGAAGGCGCGCCGCGCAGCTGGTTCATCTCCAGCAAGGCCTGCTGCAGCGCCAGGCGCGCCTCCTCGGCACGGCGGCGGGCGACGACCTCGGCGGCCTCGACCGACCGCAGTTCGATGGTCGGGGCGGGACCGGAAGGATCGCGTCCGACCAAGGCCTTGCGTAGGCCGGCGAAACGCGCGGCGACTTCTTCGCAAGCCTGGGCGCGGACTTGGGCGCGGGACAGGCGATAGGCGAGCACTGCGGCCTTCGCCTCCAGCGCTTGCTCGAAACGACCCAGGCCGAGTTTGGCGGCCTCGATCTGGCGGTCGGCGATGGCCCGACGGAGGCGCAGCCGCTCCGGCCATTCGAAAGTCTGGCTCAGCGAAGCCGTCCAGACCTGACCTTCATCCAGAAAAGCCCCACCCGCATCACGCAGACGCTTACGGCCGACCTCAAGGGACAGCACCGGATCCGGGTTGGATGAGGCAGCCGAACCAGACTCGCGTTCGGCAGCCAAGGCGGCGACATAGGCCTGGCGCTCCGGGTTGGACTCGACCGCCTGGCGGACCAGTTCGGCGACATCGACCGGAGCGGGCGATGGAGTTTCGGCCGCACAGAGCAGGCCAGGAAGAAGGAGAATCGGAGATAGGAATCGGAAAATGGTCATGGATTTGGATGCATGCGGGCGCGTGCCCAGGGTGCCCCCTTGGACGACGGCATAATGATACGTCACTCCCTACGGCCGTCGCGGTCGTAGGGATGAAGGGCGGACAAGCCGCCGACCTAGGACCGAATCAGACCCGCAGACACATCGTCCCCGCCCTCAAGGCAGGCGGACGAAGAACATCGGAAGCCGATAACCGAAAAGTTTCCGCGGCGCACGAGGAGATGCGGCGGACCGAGTAGACATGGAACTCAGGCTGAAAAGGTTTTCGGGCCGAAACCTTGACCAAATCAGCGAGAGCCAAAGGTTCATCAGCGAGCGCGACAGCGGAAGCCGGCGAGACACAGTCGGAGCAGTCGTCGGGGCGGGTGCAGGCCTTGCCGGCATGCTCGCAGGAGGACTCCTCGGGACAGACGCAAGCATCGGAAGCGAGCAGCCCGGCCGACGCCCAGAGAAATAGGGCGAGGCAAGCGAAAAGCCTGGATCGGACTGCGAACACGACCCTTTTAGTAAGAGGGGGCCTAGACGAAGTCAAGCGGCATGTCGAAATGCCTGAGAAGGGATGGCGATCGGGTCACCAGACGCGAATGCAACCGTGACAACCAAGCAGGCTGAAACCAGAATCAGTCTAGATGGAACCCCTGACACCACCAAGCAAGAACAGTGTGGACGACGGCGGCTGTAGGAATTCCTCCGCGGGAACAAAGAATACCGGCAGCTGCGGATGCCATGACAATGAACTATTCGAAACGAACTGGCACCAGACGGGGAAAGGCCGGCTTGCCATCTCCATGGCGCTGCTCATCTGCGTCTCATGGGCCGTCGAGCACTTCACCCCGGGCGCAGGCAAATGGCCTTTCGTCGGGGCCAGCCTGATCGGACTGGCGCCGGTGGCGAGGACCGCCTTCGCCGCGCTGCGCGAAGGGCGTCCCTTCACGATTGAAAGCCTGATGACGATAGCGGGGACCGGCGCGCTGTTCATCGGAGCCGCGGAAGAGGCGGCCGTCGTTGTCTTCCTGTTCGCCGTGGGCGAGCTGCTGGAGGGCGTGGCCGCCGGCAAGGCGCGGCAAGGCATTCGCGCGCTCGCCGACCTGGTCCCCAAGACGGCCAGACTACTCGAGGATGGCGTCCCGCGGGAAGTGCCTGCGGCGAACCTGCTCGTGGGCCAGCTGGTCCTGGTGCGTCCGGGCGACCGCATACCCTCGGACGGCGAGATTGTCGAAGGATCTTCAGGCATCGACGAAAGCCCCGTGACAGGGGAAAGCGTGCCCAAGACGAAAGGCCCGGGTGACCCTGTCTTCGCCGGATCGATCAACACCGAGGCTGCCCTCAAGGTCCGGGTCACCAAGGCCCAGGAGGACAACACGATCGCCCGCATCATCCGTCTGGTCGAGGAGGCCGAGGCCACGCGTGCGCCGACCGAACGCTTCATCGCGCGGTTCAGCCGATGGTACATGCCGGCCATCGTGGCGTCAGCGGCCCTGCTGATGGCGGTGCCTGCCCTCATATTTGGACAGCCTTGGGAGACTTGGACCTACCGGGGCCTCTCGCTGCTCCTGATCGGATGCCCCTGCGCCCTGGTCATCTCCGTGCCCGCCGCGATCGCCGCGGCGCTATCCGTCGGTGCCCGCCGCGGGCTCCTCATGAAAGGAGGGGCGGTCATCGAGGCCGCCGCAAAAGTGTCGCATGTGGCCTTCGACAAGACCGGCACGCTGACTTACGGGCGCCCCGTCGTGACCGACGTGGTCACATTCGGCGAGACCAGCGAAGAACAAGTGCTCGCCGTGGCGGCCGCCATAGAGACGAGTTCGAGCCACCCCTTGGCCGTCGCGATCCTGATGCGGGCCAGAGCGGCGAAGGTCTCGCCGGCCCATTCAAGCAACGCCAAGGTGATTGCCGGCATAGGGGCGACGGCCACCGTCACCGGCACCCCCGCCTGGATAACCTCCCCCCGCCATGCGGCGAAGAACGGAGGCCTGAGCGAGGAGGGCCTGCGCAAGGCGGCCAGTCTCGAAGCGGAGGGTAAGACAGCCGTGGCGGTGTTCCGGGACAACGGCCCCTTGGGGCTCATCGCGGTGAGGGACGAGCCCCGTAGGGACGCCCGCGAGGCGGTGCGGCAACTGAAATCAATGGGAGTTTCCTCCGTGGTGCTGACAGGAGACAACCCGCGCACCACGGCCGCCATCGCCAGCGGCTTAGGCCTCGAATTCCGAGCCGACATGATGCCCGCGGACAAGTCTAAGGCCATCCGCGAGATGGCTGAGCAGGGCGGCGTCATGATGGTGGGCGACGGGATCAACGACGCTCCGGCCCTTAAGCAGGCGAACGTCGGCGTGGCGATGGGGTCTGGCACCGACGTCGCGCTCGAGACGGCCGACATCGCGATCCTCCGGGACCGGGTGACGGATGTCGCGACCCTGATTCGACTGTCCCGCGCGACTATGACGAACATCCGCCAGAACATCGCGTTGGCCTTCGGTTTCAAGCTCGTCTTCCTCGCGACCACGGTGTTGGGCCTGACAGGACTCTGGGCCGCCATCCTCGCCGACACTGGTGCGACCATCCTCGTGACACTCAACGCGCTTCGGCTTCTACGGCTCAACCCCGAGGGCGATCAGATTAAAAATTCGAAGCCTGCCATCCCACAATAGTATCAAAGAAAGGATCGAGGATCGCAGGCTGGTCAGGTCACTCTAGATGGGGCTAGTTGAAATATTGCTCGAGGGTGATTTAATCAAAAATATCCCAAAATCCGCGCAAATCAGTAAGGCTCGAGTTTCGTTTTGATTAAACAACGACAGCTAAAAATGGCCATTCCATTTGCTACTTCCGCATCCCTTGCCCAAGCAGATCATCTCTAGGACTGTCCTGATACATCCGAATCACCTTACCTGTGGCCGTAGGGATACCTTTTATCTCCATCGGGAATAGGCGCCGAGCGTCGACCTTAAGGGAGGATAGTCTGTTTTCATAAGCGAGGGCCTTATCGAGCATCCGGCGGCCGTACGGGCTAAGACCATCGATAAAGGCCTTCTGCGATCCATCCTTGGCCGACAATTCAGCTAGAGGCTCAGATGACTTAATACCCTGCTCAAAGCGCTGGGCGGTGTAGCCATAGGCCAGGAGGCGAAGGTACAGCCGTTTGGCCGCGTCAACGTCGCCCGCGTAGATTGATCTGCGGAAGTTCCGCACGAATCTTTCCAACCCATGGGGACAAACGCAAAAGCCTTGGCTCGCTGCGGACAGTTTGCGGACAAGCTTTTGCCCAACTGCGCTAAATTTGCCTAACTCTGCTAATGGCTCACCCCTAAATTCAGGGTTTTAGCCATATAACAAAATGAAATTGGCGGAGAAGATGGGATTATATCCAAACTTCTAATTACTTAGCAGCGCGTTTGAACTTAGTATTAAACTTCTCAACGCGACCTGCAGAGTCAACGAAGCGCTTCTCACCGGTGTAAGCTGGGTGAGAATCCATCGTCACTTCACGACGAATCACGAAGTGTTCAACGCCGTCGATTACTTTGGTTTCTTTCGACTTAATCGTCGAACGAGTAGGAAATTCGCGACCTGTGGAGACGTCGATAAAGACGACAGGATTGTATTCAGGATGGCCTTCTTTCTTCATATAAATCAGGTATTTGGTGAGTTTTATCCTTGGCGCGCTTTGTAGCGAGGATGGGTTTTGTTGATCACGTAGATGCGGCCTTTACGACGCACAACTTGGCAATTGGGGTGACGCTTTTTGAGCGATTTAAGTGAGGATGAAACTTTCATAGTCTTCTGTATGTAAGGTGGTCGTGTTATACGGCAGGTCGGTCAACAAACGCTTCCCTCTCCCGTCTGTCAACGGGATTTCCTAGACTTGTAGCAGGTCGAGTTTTGGATAAGTTAATCACCCATGACTGCCCAAATTCGCCCAGCCAAGTTGGCTGATTGCCCCGAAATTAACCGAATTTACAATTATTACGTCCGGAATAGCACCTGCACCTGGCATTTAACCGAGGAAACTCTTGAAAATCGTAAAAATTGGCTGAAATCGCGCTCCCCCGCCCACCCAGTTATTATCGCAGAAATCGGAGGCCAAATCGTCGGCTGGGGCTCTATCTCTACTTACAACAGCCGCCAAGGCTGGGCTGCCACGGTTGAAGACTCGGTTTTTGTGGATCACGAGTTTCACCGCCAAGGCATTGGTAAAAAGCTCTTACAGGCCTTACTTAAACTCGCAGAAGAACTCGGCCATCAATCGGTCATTGGACGAATTTCCGGCGAACAATCCGCGAGTATTCACTTACATGAGTCGGTGGGATTTACACAGGCTGGACTGCTTAAAGGCGTTGGCAAAAAATTCTCCAAGGATCTCGACTGCGTCTATATGTTAAAGTCGCTGCGCAAGCCCTAACCTTGACACCCCTCGCCCACATTCTTTGCTCAAACGTCCAACCGATTGCTCAGGTGGTGGAATGGCAGACACGCTAGATTCAGGTTCTAGTGCCCTCACGGGCTTAAGGGTTCAAGTCCCTTCCTGAGCACTTTTTAAATCTATGAAAAAATTTGAAGACGTAGACGAGTACATCGCTAAAGCTGCCAAGGAAGCACAGCCGTTACTTCATGATTTGCGTGAATTAATCAAAGAAACTCTGCCCAAGTGTGAAGAGAAGATTTGGTACAACGTGCCATTTTATTTTATTAATGATGAGATCGTTGGCTTCGCTGTTCTTAAAAAACATGTGAACGTAGGGGTTGGCCCTGATGTCATGACTGAAATCGAACGTGAGAAATTAGAGACGGTAGGCTATCATACGGGCAAAGGCACTTTTCATATTAAGTTCGATCAGAAAATTCCGACCGAACACTTAAAGCGGCTGCTTAAAGCGAAGGTGAAATTAAACCAACAGAAGCGACCTTAGTTTTTACCCTCGTTTAAATGCAGACGGTGCATGACGCGGTGTAAAACAGGCGCGATGATGATCGAGAAAGTTGTAAGAAAAGCGACGCCACTGAAAAGAGCGTAAGCAGAAGCAAAGTATTTTCCGGCATCATTTGGTATGGGCGACACCGGACCCATCCCAGCTAAAATCATACTAGCATCTAAGACGGCATCTACCCAAGAAAGGCCACAGATGTAATGATAACCCAACACTCCCAGTGATAGCGAGACACTGAGGAAAATCACCGCATAACCGATAAAACGAAACAGTCGCCGAACGAACACATGACGAGGTGCAAGTGGCTGATGACGATGCTCGAATTTCATAGCCTATTTTTAGACAGATATGCCAAAGTAATCCACCTCAATGTTCAGCTCTAGTTTTTCACTAGAGAAAAGACCCTAAGCGATTTTATTTACCCTCAAACATCATTAGGCTCTATGGTTAAAATCTATGGTAGTACCAAACTCGCTTCCCCATCTACTACCATGGCCATTAATTATTTATAGTACGACCGGTATTATTTTATACGCCAGTCACTCATTCAAGAACCTCTTTATTAAGCCACCGGTCGAAGGTGATTCTTTAGAAACTATTTTTACAGAATTCAGTCCCGAGTTTAATCTCAACGGGTCGGGAAGGATTGAGACCAAAAACGGACTTCTTAAGTCACCAGAAGGTTATCTCGATGTAGTCATTACGTCCGACGATCATTACCCGAAACAGTTTTGGTTATTCGTCATAAGCAATCCAGATTCTTCAAAAAATAATGCACTCACGGAGTCTCTTCAAAAAGCCCAACTGAGCCTTAAACAACAATCATTGTTTATTGCTAATATCTGCCACGAAATTCGTAATTCGCTGAGCATCATTCAAGGACTTTGCGAAATAAATTTTGAAGCCAAAACTGAAGAAAAGGACCTGACTCTGCAAAAGGTTTTTCACTATTCCTATGAATTAAAAAACTTGGTTCAGGATGTGCTTGATTTCTCGAGCTATGAGATGGGTGGAATTGTTTTAGAAAAAATTCCTTTTGATCCCGTCCAAGTCTTTGAAGAAATTGTTACCCTCAATTACCCAACCACTCAGCGTAAAAATATCGAACTCGCCGCCCTCGCCTGCCCTCAATCTCCACGCAGCGTCATCGGCGATTCGATGAAATTTCGTCGCCTAATCCTCAACCTGCTGAGCAATGCAATCAAGTTTACCGAAAAAGGGTTCGTCCACTGCTACCTCAATTTTAAAGACCAAGGCTCACACTATTTAGTAAACATCATCGTTCACGACTCCGGCATAGGCATTGAACCTAAACAGTGTAGTTCAATTTTTGAGCCCTTTACCCAAGCCGAAGATTCAACCGCAAGGCGATTCGGTGGCTATGGATTAGGCCTCAGTATTGTAAGAGATTTAGTCAAAGCGATGGATGGGTACATCGAAGTGAACAGCGAAATCGGTCTCGGCAGTAAATTTATCGCCGCGGTTAAACTCGATGCAAATCCTCAGTATGAATTCCCTCATCACATCGATTTAACCGGGAATAAAGTTCTTCTGATTGGCGGACATGCCGACATTCAAAATTGGCTCATCGATTATTTCACCCGCGGTAACGCCAAAGTTATTCTAGCTGCTAGCAATCAAGAGGCAGAAGAATTATGGCATCAGTCCATTGGCAAGTCAGATCCGTTTACACAGGTGATTGTTGATTTGCCTCAAGACACGGCTCCCAATCTGACCCTCATTCCTCTCGATAAAATCATCCTGATTGCGGACCGCGACTTACATCTCCGAGGTATCAAACAAATACCCAAACCACTCACTTTATCAGTATTAAATCATTTCTTCGGGCAGTCACTGACTCAACCCCATGAACTTAATTCCATGAATAAAGAAAATGATTCTAAACTTAAATTAAAAATACTTTTAGCTGAAGATAATGAAGTAAATCGCGAGGTGACGTGTCGGCGACTTAAAAGCTTCGGCCACGAGGTGACCGCCACGGTGGATGGCCAAGCCGCACTGGAATTATGGCGCAGCAAAAATTTCGATCTCATTCTAGTCGATTTACAGATGCCGCTTTTAGATGGATTGAGTTTAGCGAAATGTATTCGTCAGGAAGAAATCAAATCTCAGCGGCGACCCACTAAATTAGTCGCTCTCACGGGTATGAATTACTCGGACATGAATAGTCATGAACTTAAGCAGATTGGCTTAGACGATTATTTTCAGAAGCCCATTCGCGGTGCTGATTTGATTAACAAAATTAACCATTTATTTATCACCCCAGACTCACCCAGCCCACTCGATGAATTTCATACGGCACTGATCGAAGCCGATGAGGAAGAAATCGAAGATTTAAAGTGTGCTGGGCGCGTCTTTCTACGTCATAGCCAATCTGTCATCCGGCAGTTTGAACACGTCATGCAAGGTACTGAAGCCGAATCTATTATCAAAGAATGCCATAATTTAAAGGGAATGCTGGCCCTCATGGCCTGCCCCACCCTGGCTCATTTTGCAGCGGAATTAGAACAAAATCCGCACGGACCACGGGCAAAAGAATACGGCGAAAAACTCAGCGACGGCTTGCGCCGACTCGAACATTCGCTTAACCTCTCCACAGTGCTCGTACCACATGGCCAAGACAAAAATTAAGCCCGATATTAAAACCGAAACGGTTCCGAAATTAGATACGCGTTGGAACGTTTTAGTACTCAATGATCCGATTAACTATCAGCAGTATGTGATTCTTGCTTTTATGACCGTCTTACGAGTCGACCGCACCGTCGCCCAAAAATTAATGATGGCCGTACACAACGATGGACGAGCTATTGTTTGGAGCGGCGATCGCGAACCGGCTGAAATGGTTGCCCTAGAACTTCAACAGTGGCACCTTCAGGCCCAACTCGAAAAAGATGCCTGAGCTCCGCCTCTCCATGACCGCTGAAGCACGGAATGTGCTCTCAGATTTATTAAGACTCATTGCTCCAGCCGCCGCTCGCGTATCGGTCAATCGCGCTCAGATTCCCGACCTCGATCCCGAAATTGCGACCTATTGGGCCGAAACCTTATCCGCTCAAGCCGGCGAAGAAGCCCGCCTCCTCGCCACCGCCTTTGCCTCCGCCAAGGGCGAGCCTGCCATTATCGTGTTACGCAATAAAGCTCAGGCCCTTGCATTCCTTCGCGCCCTTTCCGCCGTCCGCTTTGCACTCAGAGACTTAGTTTTTGCCGATATTCCCAATAGCCAATTAGAGGATTTGGAAGATATAGACGACGAAAGCTTACCCAACGAGAAAAGACACGCCCTCGCCTGCTATAGTTGTTTTGGCCTTCTGCAGTCTTCTCTCATCGAGCAGATCGATAACGAGTCTTACGAGTAATTTTTTTAGAAAGCGGTTGAATGCTTACGATAGAAGGTCAAAACCTATGTCGTGCTTTCCGCGTTCAACCAGTTCACTTCTAGCATAGCGAATTTGTGGCGACAAATTAAAGCACACCCACGCCCGGAATTTTTTGCGATTCGGAATGTGGCCCGCAGCGTCACTCAATCTAATTTAAAAGCAGATTTTCTAGCAGGCATTAATGTCGCCCTCCTCGCATTTCCGATGTCGATGGCCTTCGCGATGAAAGCAGGCCTACCCGTCTGGTGCGGATTAGTCGGCTGCGGTGTCGCCGCATTCGTCGTTCCTATCTTTACCGGATCCGCAAATTTATCCGCCGGCCCCACCAACGCATCCGCCGCTTTACTTTTAGGTACCTTTGCGAGCCTAGGGGCCATCTCACCCGATTTACGTGCCGAAGTTTTACCGACGCTGGTTTTAATGACCGGAGTTTTCTTACTACTGGCTTCGTGGTTACGTTTAAGCGGTTTTGCTGATTTCGTTCCGCGCACTGTTATTTCCGCATACATCGCAGCCGCCGCACTTCGCGTCATCGCACTGCAACTACCCATCACCGTTGGCCTGCCTGATGAACTATCCGGCCTCAATCTCTTTGAAGTCATTTGGCAGATTTTGAAATCCGGCAAAGTACTTTTAAATCCTGGACTCGGTTTAGCCATCGTGACTGGCATTACCTACTACGTATTGAAAAAGCCTTTCGGTACCGGCAAAGCGATTCTCGGCGCCGTTGCAGTAGCAACCTTTGGTGCCATCATCGCACAAAACGTCACCCTAGCCCAAGGAAGTAGTCGCGACATTACCCGCTATGTCGGCGATGCCGCTCATTCTGATAAAGCAATTTACGTTCCTGATTTCTCGGCGCAAAAACTTTCCGCACTCTTCTCGCCTGCACTCGCATTAGCGGTTTTAATTATCATTGAAGGCACTGCGAATGCGCGAGCTTCAGCCCTAAAGACCGGCCGACCTTCGGATTTACACCAAGAAGTCTTCGGACTCGGAATGGCCAACCTTGCCTGTGCATTTTCTGGCGGCATGCCAGCGTCGGGCTCCATCAGTCGCTCAGCACTCAACGTTTCCAGCGGGGCAAAAACTGCCTACGCATCCCTGTTTTGTGGTACGGTTATTTTAGCCTTCGCCTATTTTATCAGTAAATGGGTCGCCCTCGTGCCACTCGCCTGTTTATCGATGTTAGTCATTTTAGTGGAACTGGAATTAGCCAATGTTTCCGCCATAAAATTAATATTAAAGTCAGGCACCCGAGATCGGGTGGTTTTCCTATCTACCTTCTTCACTGCACTCTTAGCGCCGTTGGACGTCGCCATCTTCTTCGGCACGGCCGTGGCGATTGCGTTTTATCTTCGTCAAACCTCACAGCCAGACATCGTTGAATACGATTTCTCTGAAACCGGCGAAATCACCCAACGCACTAAAGGTAAATCCACTACAGGCATTTCGATTCTGCACGTCGAAGGTAGTTTACACTTCGGCGCCACGCAGGCCTTCCACGAACACCTCCGTCGCGCTTCCGCTGATCCTAATCTGAAAGTTCTTATTTTAAAATTCCGCGAAGCTCACCACCTCGATGCAAATGGTGTGTTACTGCTTCGTGATTTGGCTGATACACTTAAATCCGGAAATCGTCATTTAATTTTGTGTGAATTAAAACCAGACACCTTACAGATTTTCGTTAACGCCGATTTAGTATCTTCAGTGGGTTCAGATAATTTCATTCCGTGGGATGAATCGAATCCTACCGCGGCCTTAGCCAAGGCCGTCAAACGTGCACGGGCCCTGACTGGTGAATCTGAAGCCGTTCTTCGTATTGTCACAGCTCCACATCCTGGACTGGCTCGACCCGCTTCCGCGGCCGGCGAAGATTGGCAAATTTAGTCAAGAAATGCTCAAAATGGTTCACCCTCAGTGTCGCCTAGTGACATTTTATGAGGGTTTTTAAATTATGGCTTGAAGACCAAGGCATGAATCGCCCTTTTGTAGAGGGTCTGCCCAAACTTTAAGCACACTTTTTACCATGAGCCAATACAGCGAAATCCAAAAACTTCTCGGTACCGATTCGGAGTCCCTTCTGGGCTTCAATTCTCCGAAAATCAAAAAAGAGCAAATCCACCTGCCTCGTGCCGATTGGGTTGAGCATGCGTTCAGCGCTTCCGATCGCAGCAACCGCGTTCTTGCTAACCTCCAACGCCTCTACGGTTCTGGTCGTCTCGCTAACACCGGTTACGTTTCCATTCTCCCGGTTGACCAAGGTATCGAACACTCCGCCGGTGCTTCGTTCGCGAAGAACCCTATTTACTTCGACGGTGAAAATATCGTGAAGCTCGCCATCGAAGGTGGCTGTAACGCGGTCTGTTCTACTTTCGGCGTACTCAGCAGCGTCTCACGTCGCTACGCTCACAAAATTCCTTTCATGGTTAAGATTAACCATAATCAATTACTCACCTACCCTAATATCGGCGACCAAGTGATGTACGGTACGATCAAACAAGCCGCGGACATGGGCTGCGCTGCTGTGGGTGCGACCATCTATTTCGGTTCACCTGAAACCAACCGCCAAATCATCGAAGTTTCACAAGCCTTCCAAATGGCTCACGAACAAGGTATGGCCACGGTTCTCTGGTGCTACACTCGTAATAACGCCTTTAAGAAAGACAAAGACTACCACGTGTCGGCTGACCTTACTGGCCAAGCCAATCACCTCGGCGTCACGATCTGTGCCGACATCATCAAGCAGAAGCTTCCTGAAAACAACGGTGGTTACCTCGCTATCCAACAAACCGAATCTTCCTACGGTAAAATCGATAAGCGCATGTACACTGACTTGTGCTCCGATCACCCGATCGACCTCACTCGCTACCAAGTCGCTAATTGCTATATGGGTCGCATTGGTCTCATCAACTCCGGTGGTCCTTCCGGTAATAACGACTTCGCTGAAGCCGTTAAAACTGCCGTCATCAACAAACGCGCTGGTGGCCAAGGTCTCATCTCGGGTCGTAAAGCTTTCCAACGCGACATCAGCGAAGGTGCAAAACTCCTGCACACCATTCAGGACGTTTACCTCACCAAAGAAGTTACCATCGCTTAATCGCGAAGTACTTAAACAAAAAGCCCCGGACTTCCGGGGCTTTTTTATTGTTAATATTATTTAGCAGCGGGCTTCAACGTCGAGATATCTAAAACCTTTGGCTCTTTCGGCTTGGGGAGATCCGGACTGTTATCGAGTGTAGCCAACCAAGCGACTAAATCTCTCACTTCAGCAGGCTTTAAAAGTGCATCAAACGGAGGCATTCCCGAAACCGGCGGAGTCATCGACTTAATATCCTTACGGTTAATCCGCCATAAATTACCCGAGGCATTTACATCAACAAACTCAGGCTTCTCCTGAATCAGTGTTCCAACCAAATTAACATCGTTAGCTAAATCGAGACTCACAATGCCATAACCTGATACGACTTTTGCATTGGAGAAAACTACAGACTCAAGGAGGTAACGTCGATCCCCACGCTTAGCAACGCCGGCTAAATTAGGTCCAGCTTCGCCTTCTACATTATGTGAACCCTGGCTACGTTTAGCGGCTGCTTTATGGCAACGCATACATTGTCCGGTAGGCAAGGTTTGGTAGAGTGCAAAACCATTAATCGGATCGCCACCTTCAAGTGACGGCAACCAACGGGTTAATTTTTCTGGAGACTTATTTTGAGAATCCTGGAAATTACTCAATGCAACTTTCACAGCATCTTCTTTGCGTTGAGCAGCGGCATCCAGAAGTTCTAAAGCTGCAGGCGAAACACCTTGGGTGGCTTGAAGAAGTTTTAAATACTCAACGAATAAATCATCTACGCCCTCCACTTGCAGTTGAGCTAAAATTTTCCAAGCACCTTGACGTTGTAAGACTGAACCCCGGTTAACCACTATCTCGATTGCGGCAAAACCAGCCTTGATATCGCGACGGGTTAATTCACTTAAAGCCCGCACTGCCACTTCGTCTTTAATATCATGAGTATAGCGAGAAATAATCTGAACCGTATCTGCGGGCTCACGGGCCAATAACATTTCCAGGGCTTTGGCTCGCGTTGAACCCGAGAGTGTTAAATTAGCTAAAATATTACGTAAAACTTCATCCGATAAAACCTCAGTCTTTAAATGATAAATGGTGACCAGTTCTAGTGAGGTCATAATCATATCAGAGTCTCCTTCTACCAGACGAGGAAGTGCGTTGTTAAGTATACCAACCACTTCATCATTCGAACGTTTAGCCAGTGGACTCCAATGGCCTGTTAACTGATCTACCGGATAAGGATCTGTCCAAAGGGACATTAATCTCAAAGCCTCAACGCGAACTTCAGCCGGCAATTTTTTATCTAGGGCAATCGTTGTCACGCGTTTTGCATTTTCTACGCCACCCACTCGATAAGCATTATGAATCAACCGACGAAGCATGAAAGGAGTCCACTCCCTCTCTTGATAACTATCTAATAAAGCCGCAACATTTGGACGAACGCTATCAAGGGATAAATCATAAACAGCACGAATGGCCTCATCAGCCACCACGGGAGATTTATCGTGGATGAATTGCGCAACATTGACGTCCGATCGACGACGTTGCACGAGCACCACAGATAATCGTATCGAATCATTTTCATTTTTACCTAATGCTAACAGGGCTTCGCTTGATTTGCACATTCCATCAATCGCCATGACACCCGCGTGACGCAATACAGGGTCTTTGTCGCCATTATCCTTAAGCATTTGGCAAACTTCAGGCAGGAACTTATCAGCGCCTAATCTTCCGGCAGCAATCGACGCAAGGGCTCTTACCTTGGGTGATGAGTCCAAAATTAACTTAGCCAAGGTCAAGTCATTGCCAACTACGGGAGCTTCACTGAGAGCACGGATAGCGTTCGCCCTTACTTCTAGGTCAGTATGACTTAATAAAGAAATTAAAACTTTGGATGCATCGGTGCGCAGTTCGAGGGTAGTCGCAGGTTGCTCAGATTTTTTCCAATTCTCGGACGGCGACATCGCGGAACCACGTCGGGCAATAATACCTAAACCCCAGACACCATGGAGTCGCTCAATCGGATTCGAAGACTGAGTCGCTTTGGTAAATAAATCCATTGCATCATTGCGACGGCTTAACTCGAGCTGCGCCATAAGCCGGATACGCCTATCGGCATGGGCCAATAGTTGAGCTAATTCTTTAGAAGACTTCTTTCCGAAATCTGTCGCGGCGATTTTCTCAACCTCGACCACAGCATCGACATTTTTAGGCTGAGTGACTTCTAGTGCGACGATACGACCGTCTTCATGGGATTCCCAGCCACCAATGAAGTCCGAAACCAAAAGTCTACCCTTCCAATCGTAGTCCACATCGGTAGCGGCAATTCCCCAAAGTAATTTATGTGATTCAGCCAACTTCATGCCCGCACCATTAGGCTCGAGTTTAAATGACCAAACACCCGATGCTGGTGACGAACCGCGATAATCACAGACTTGAAAATGTCCGCGTTCCGACTCCAAAAATCCAACTCCAGGATAATAAGACACTCCCGACGGACCTGCACAAATATAACCCGATGGCGGAATGATATAAGCAGGTTGTTGCGAATTTTGTAACTCCCACATTCTCTCCGTCATCCATCGTGAGGGTGGGCGAACTTCTAATCCAATTGAACTGTGAAATGTATGCATCGCTTGGTGCTCCATTTCCCAACCTGAGTCAGCGCCTTCGACAATGTATACAATACGTGCTTCGTCCCCTTGATCTGAATTATTATCTACAGTGACTAAATTGCCAAATTCATCGAAGGCGATTTCTTTAGGATTTCTTAATCCTGTATGCACGACCTCAAAGTTTGAGCCATCAGGTTCGTGACGAAAAACAGCACCTTTATTTTTAAAATTATATTTTTTGCCTTCACGGGTGGTAAAATTAAAACCGCGATCACCGACTGAGCCCCAAATCCGCCCATCGTATCCAACGACAACGCCACTTAAGTCATGACCCGAGAGCGAAATTTTTACACCAAACCCATCCTGTAGCACTTTCTTTTCCTGTGCTCTGTCTTCTGCAGGTGAATCACGCAAAATCCAGATATTAGGTATGCAGTCAAAATAAACGGTGTCCCCATAAATTAAAACACCCCCCGCCGTTCCATCGAGCATACCATTAAAACCTTCAGCGTAGATGGATGATTTAGCAAATGAGCCATCGGTAGAGGATGGAGTTAAAAGCCGAATTTTTTCTGATTTTCGGGTGTACCAATCGGCTGGCTTTTTATCAGCCCACTTCACCAGTAGTTTACGACGATCCTCTGTCGTGCTACTCGCTAAATCGTCGTGGTACCAATAGAGATTAGCACGATCGTCTTCAACACCTAGGCGATAACGATAAGTCTCAGAAACAAAAAGACGGCCATCAGGAGCCACTACAAATGCAGCAGGTGAGCCAACCCCTGTTGCCGCATGACTGGCGATCACAGACATTTTAACGCCAACCATCGCTGCGGCACTGGCTTCATTCGGAACCGGAATCAAATTACCATCCAACTTTTCTTTAGGGCGACCATTGGCCGACATGCCTGGATTATCCTTAGAGGAAAAAGTAAATCGATCCACAGCAATAAAACCCCATGCCCCTTTTTCATTATCCACGATTCTAATGACTGCTTTTCTACCTTTATATTCTGCTACACTCCAAACAACCGTTCTTAGCGTAAGTCCACTATGTCCAGTAGCTGAACGAACCACTTTATCATCCACCACTAATTGTACCGCCAAAGTTTGAATATTGCTTCCTCCGCCAATCAGAAAAGCGATGTAAGAATCGCTGATAGTAATTTCAGGCGATGTGAGCGTGCCCGTAGCTGCATAACCACCATGGGCAGAACAGGCTAAACTTTCACCGGAGTATCCGCGAAGTTCACCACCTAATCCATCCATTTTTCCTACAATAGGTGACAACCCGAAAGCCGTCCCGGTGGTCTGCCAACTATCAAAGCCGTCGCCTTCAAAATCTTGAATCACATCAGATTTAGCTTCACACCATGAAGCAAAAACTAATAGCCCAAAGAGGGTTGAAAAAAATGTACGCATGGGGGCAACAGGGTTACAGCTTATTCAACCGTTTGTTCCGTCAAGGTCGAGTGAGAGATTGAAAAACAATTGTATTTTAACGACATGCATGAAGAACCTGGAACTTCGCACCAAAGTGGGCCGGATGCGTTAAAGCCCGTAGACGCGAGGTCAGGTCGGTCGATCCCGATAACGCAATGCGCTCCATTTCCCGTCCGGCATACTTCACAAAGAAGGCTTCCTGACGGTCGAGCTGCACATTCTTCAAACCTAGCTCATTAAACACTGATGTAATGCGGTCCCACAATACATGGCAGGTTAAATCTTGTGACCCAAGTTGAGTCAAAATATCGCCCGACATCTGATGGCGATAATAAGATCGAGCCGTACCCGCGGGTGATGACTCTAAACATTGTGCCACAGTCTTGCCGTAGTCTAAAAAAATTACCGCCCCTTGCCACGGTTGTTTTAAAATTTCCCTACAAAGTGTTTCCGCCGCCAACGGTGCATCCATAATCCATCCTTCCGTCGCAGCAGGTAATGGTGTCGCAAATTCTTTCGCCTGTGCGGATGAAAATTCAGGTAGTGGTTCGACCGTTAATTCAGATCCATCAACGCGCACTCCTAATTCACACCACTTACCATTAGTGAAAATAAAACGATTAAAGGGCTGCGCATCTAACAATTCGTTCGCCACTAAAATACATTTTGGGGGTAAAATTATTTTATCAGCCAAACGAATAGTTTTAATTTCCGAAAACCGATCACGTACGGTGTCGAAATGTTTCTGCCCCGGCTCAGCCCCCATCTCAACCAAAGCGTAGTCTCTCGTGTTTCCAACGAGAGTTTCCGCCGCCGAGGCAATGAGTTCGCCGAACATACTTCCAAGGGCCGCAGCCGTCGTAAAATCAGTACCCGATGTCTTACCCACACGTTCACGATTAGCCCTATAATAGCCTAGTTCTGGATGATAGAGAGCCAACTCCACGCAACGGACAAAGGGGACCAGACCTTGCCGTGCCTCAGCACGTAAGGCCTCCACAATGGCCCGATGTCGTTCCTGATTTTCCATCTGATTAATCGTTAACCAGTGTTTTAAGTTCCGCCAGACGAAACAGGGTTGAGCCGAAAGAGTTTTTCGGCTGTATTAGGTAGAGATGATTTTAGCCATCGAAAGTTCCTGCGATGAGTCCGCGCTCGCCTTGTTCGATCCTACCAAGGGAATCGCTCGCGAAATCATTAGCTCGCAGGCAGCGTCCCACGAGAAATTCGGTGGAGTTGTGCCCGACCTCGCCAGCCGCATGCACCTCTCGGCACTACCCCTGCTCCTCGAAGAATTTCGTGCTGATATTCCAAATATAACAACCCTCGCCGTCACACGCGGCCCAGGACTACTTCCCTGCCTCTCCATGGGAATCAGTATGGCTCGTGCACTATCCGTCGCAATCGATTGCCCTATTCAAACGGTCAACCACCTGCGCGCCCACGTTCATTCCGTCTTCATCCAATTACACGCGGCCAATCCCTCAAAATTTTCCGAAGCTCGCGCCGAATTATTACCTCATTTAGGTTTAGTCGTTTCAGGCGGTAACACTTTACTGGTAAAATTAGACACCGATTTAAAAATCACCGTCATCGCACGAACGGTGGACGACGCTGCAGGCGAAGCTTTTGATAAAGGTGCAAAATTACTTGGCCTACCATATCCAGGCGGCGCACTCATCGAACAATACGCACAAAAAGGTAATCACCAAAGTTTCTCTTTTCCTCGTGGCTTACCAGAAAAATCTGATCTTCGATTTAGTTTCTCGGGTTTAAAAACCGCCTTGCGCTATCAACTCGAAAAAATGTCCGACGAGGAGGTGAAATCGCAATTGCCATCCATCTGCGCAAGCTACCAAGACGCTATCCTCGGTCAGCTGAACGCCAAGATGCTATCCGCACTGAACTCCGAATCCTACAAATCGGTAGGACTATCAGGTGGTGTCGCCAACAATCGCGCCCTGCGTAACCTTCTCGCCCAATCGCTCGAGAAACGAAAACTCCCTCTCCTGATAGCCGAGCCAAAGTACTGTGGAGATAATGCGGGTATGATTGCTTTTGCGGCCTGGGCCGACCCCCATGGTGTAAAAGCAGGTACCGTGGAACCAGCTCCACAATTAAGTATCGACCTCGCATAATCGGGTTGCCCGACCTGCCCACCTTGGCTCATGTTCATGAGATGGAATGGCAGGTAAAATCACTCTCACACACCTGTGCTAGTTCAGGCAAAGAACTTCACGTTGGCGACTCCGTTGTCTGCATCGTGTTCAAACCTCTCGGCGGCGCCATCGAACGTCGTGATGTTCTCAAAGAATACGCCACCGAATTTAAACCCGACGGTTTATTGCTCGGTCGCTGGTCTCGCCAAGTCAAAGAACGCGGCGAAGAAGAACAAGCCCTCCGCGCTCAACTCCTCGCTTCCCGCGAAGAATTTTTCCTTTCACTTTTCGACGACCCCGCTGACCCCAGCGGCGATAAAGGTGTATTAAAACATATTCTCGCCCTGTTGCTGGAAAGAAAACGCATCATCAAAGCGGCCGGACCAGCAGAACAAGGACTGATCCCCTACCAGCACCAATCGACTAAACAAATTTTGATGGTGCCAGCACTCGATTTACAACCTGAGCATCTACTACAAGTAAGTGGCTCACTTGAATTATTGGTGGGTTAAGCAATCACATGAAAATTCGCTACACACTCTTGGTTTTATTCAGCCTACTTTTTATTACGGGCTGCCAAACCACACCCCCTTCGCACTTCGCTTCCATTTATGTCGAGGCACCAGAATCATCCAGCCGCATCATGCGGAAGAGTGTCACTCTACCCGTCAGTGGAGTTACTATTCCCATTCTCGCTAAAGAGTTAACTCTCGCCGAAGATCTGCTTAATACTGAAGTCGTAGAATCAGGTGAGCCCGATTTACGTGTCGTTTCCTTACTCGTACAATTAAATCGAAGTGCTGCCGCTATGATTATGGACGTCACCCGCCAAGCGCGCGGAAAACATTTAGTCTTAGTAGTTAACGACGAAGCCGTTGGTATTATGCCGATTGAAGATCGCGTGGTTGACGGAAATTTATTTTTCTTCGTCGAACGCAAAGGAAAAAACAGCAAAGAAGCTGCCCTCGAAATCAGTCGCGAACTTAATCAGTCGATTTTACTTATTCGCCAGCTGGAAGATAAAAAGTGAGATATCTAGCGAGCAATCTCCTCTTATTTTTCGGCCTAGTCGGTGGAGCGTCTGCGATTGAAGTTCAGTGGCCGACCTCGATGGATACCACTATTATTCAGGGCTTAGAAGACTACGTTCAACCCGTGGCTACGGGAAAAATCGAGTCGGGCTGCTTCGGTATGGTTCGTGAAGAAGGACGACGCTTTCACGAGGGTATCGATATTCGGCCCTACCAAGTCCTGAGCAATGGCGAGCCAGCGGACTACGTTTTCGCAGCCATGTCGGGCAAAGTTGCCTATGTTAACAACGACACTAACGGGCCCTATGGCCGTTATATTATTCTGGTTCACGACAATGCTGAAATCGGATTGTACAGCCTCTACGCCCACCTCGCAAAAATCGATTCCACATTGCGCGTCGGCGATAATGTCGCTCGCGGCAAGGCCATCGCTATCATGGGACACACTTCATTACCCAGTAGCCCCATCCCGGTTGAACGTGCGCATTTACACTTCGAAGTAGGATTACGTTTAGCCGATTCTTTCAACGCTTGGTATAAGAGTCGTTTCAACTTCAAACGTGATCCGAATCTACACGGGCTATGGAATGGACAAAACCTGACGGGCTTTGATCCCACCTACATTCTCGGAAAACGGAGCGTCAACACACTTGAAGTTGTCAAAAGTTTACCCGCCGCTCTCGCCGTCACTATTCGCACCCCCTTAGCACCAGACTTTGTTTCGCGTTATCCTGGACTCGTGCAAGGTGACCCCAAAACCGCTGAGGGCTGGTACGTAGAATTCACCTGGCATGGACTGCCTAAACGCTGGGTCGCACTACCGGCTGGAAACCCACAAATACCCAGTAAGACATTCGAAATTATTGCGATCAACCAACAGTATAAAAGTAGAATGATTGCCCGTAAAATACTTACCTCCGATGGCCAGCGAGCGGGTGAAAATCTTCTGCAGAACTTAGATATCTTACTCTCGAATTCGCGCTGATTAATTCAGGCTGGGATTCGGCGGAGACTCTAAAGTTAAACGTAAATCGGGGCGGTGCTTAGTAAGCAAAGCTTTCCAAAGTTCCTTCCCATGCATTTGCGCAAACTCACGCTCAAAGGGACACACCACCCACGCATTCAATTTAATTTCGTTTTCTAACTGTCCTGGCGACCAGCCAGCATAACCGACATAGGCAAAGACTTGGAAACTGGTTTCAGAAATAAATTTTGCCGCTTCTTCTTTGCTTATTCCGTAGCGAATTAAAGCCGGCCCGCGCGAAGCGAATTTCCAACCTCCCAAGGCCATCCGATCCACCGATACTGGGCCGCCCCACTGAATCGATATCGGCGCCAACGGACTATTGGAAAATTCCGACTGCGTTTCGCCAAGTTTCTTATCACAGGGACGATTAATAATAAAACCCATCGCTCCCTCTTTTTCGGAATGGTCGTGAATCATAACGACCGATTCACAAAAATTTTCGTCGCGTTGTAACGGATGCGAAACCAGTAGTTTACCCGCTAATGATGGGGCTTTTTTAGGCATTAGACATCCAACTTCGTCACCACCACACCCGCTTGCTGAAAAAGTTCAGCGACCAACGGATCATTGCGGTAATCCTGACGATAACGTACTTCGGTGATACCCGCCGCGGCTAAAATTTTTGCACAATTCACACAAGGATAGTGCGTCACAAAACAAATGGTACCCTGTAAAGAAATGCCGCGCTTCGCTGCATCGGCCACCGCATTCTGTTCGGCATGCACGGTCGCTAATTCGTGTCCATCGCGCACATGAGAGTCGTGCGGTGCACCAGGAAGAAATCCATTATAACCGGCTGCGACTAATCGATTGGGATGTTTGCCAGTCGACACCACCACGCAACCGACATGCAAGCGATCACAGCTGGATCGTGTGCTGACTAGAAAAGCTGTGGCCATGAAATACTCGTTCCAGGAGGGACGCTGAGCATCGGCCACCAAGTTTTCTAATTCCGTCACTAATGATTTAGGTTTCTCCATCATAAATTAAGTATCTTAAAATTTCACCGGTATCAAACCGAGGCAAGTCGCAGTTACACACAAAATTGCGGTCAAAAGCATTAAAACGGCCGCTCTAGCCAAAAAAGGGATAAATTCTGCAGCCGCTTGAGCCTTCCAAAATCCCGCCATCTGCCAAAATGCCAAGGGCAAGATCACGAGTGGGAGTGGACCGAATACAGTGTTCAGACAAAGAATTCCTACAAATAAATTAAACGAGTAGTGAATCTTAGCAAAGGTTCGACCGTTACGCACGACGAGTGTTTTTTTCGCCGATGCGGCGTCGGTTTCCATATCGCGAGTATTATTCGCAATTAAAATATTATTGGCCAATAGACCTACGCCCAATCCGGCGATGATGGCAGGCGTCCACGGCATTGCGCACACCACCGTTCTCCCTACTTCCAAATAAAGAGCGTAGACGGTCAGTGCGGTGGCTTGCAGACCAAAGCAAGCGACGACAAACACATCACCGAGACCGTGGTAAGCCAAGGGTAAGGGTCCGAGCGTATAACCCATGGCTAAAATCAGCGCCAATATTCCGGGTATAAATAAAATCGGATGATGCATCCCCAAACTCCATCCCGACAAGCAAGCCAGTGTGATAACGAGCACCATCGCGATCTTCATCGCGCGTGCACTGATCAAACCATTGGCAACTGCGCGCTTTGGACCAACCCGATTTTGATTATCGGCTCCGCGCAATGAGTCTCCTAAATCGTTCGAAAAATTACTTAAAATTTGCGCCGATAAAGCGAAGCCTAGACATGAGAAAAATGTAAATAGATAATCCCGCTGCGCACCCAGATGAAGCGGGTCACCGTAGATCCAAAATACTAATCCGCCCATGACGACAGGAACCAAGGCCGCCACAAGAGTTTTAGGTCGGCAGGCATCTATCCACATTCTTATCATCTGTATTATAAATTAATGAGCATAAAAAAGGCCCCTACTCGGGGCCCTTTCAGAAGCTGATTTAAAATTATTTAGATTTTAATTCAACCGAAGCGCCAGCAGATACGGCCTTCTTCCAATCAGCGGTGGCAGTACCCAGTGCTTTATCGAGGAAGATTGGTTGACCGTTACCGTCGTCGGTGGTGTTAGCAGTCCAGATTACGTGTGAGTCGCCGTAGCCAATGTGGCCTCCGTCTGCACCCCAAACACCAGTCGTTGCATCCCAAGCACCAGCGGAGGAAAGTCCGCGAGACCACAGAAGAGGAATGTTGCCGTCTAAGTTCTTAGCAGTGGGAGTGTAAGCAGCCCATGAGTGCCAGCCGTAACCGTCAGAACCAGTCTTAAAGTTGGTATCAATTTGTTGTGAACCTACTGCACCGGTTAAAACTTGTTTTGGGAAGGAAGCGCTTTCGTTGAGCTTGTCGGCATCAACATACCAGATTTCACCAGCATTTAAACTAGAATTATAAGCGAGAACCGCAGCGTACTCAGCGATTGAACTAGCTTGGGAATTGTTGGTGGTGCTCCATGAACCAGTCTTGATGTATTTTTTGCCATCAGAGTAGGAGATCATCGCTTGAACGATGTTACGAAGCTTGGTCGAAGCAGTGGACTGCTTGGCCTTCTTCATCACACCTTGAACGCCAGGGAAAAGTACGGCGGCAAGGATACCGATAATCGCGATAACAGTGAGCAACTCGATCAGAGTAAAACCACTGCGTTTGGTTGAGGAGGTGGATTTCATATTAGGTGTAAGTAAAAAGGGGTGAGTTGAGGGGACAACTTGATGGAAGAAATAGTTTTATTAAGCTTAGTAAGGCAAGAGGAAACGACTACATAATGCCGTCGCGATAGCCTTCCCTTCTTCGATTTTCTGAGGATTTTGAGGGTCGGACAGAACAATCGCGATTGCCCGAGCAATTTCCTTCATTTCTGCCTCTTTCATACCCCTAGAAGTGACCGCCGGAGTTCCCACACGGATACCACTGGCCTGGAAGGGACTTCGTGTCTCATCAGGAACAGTATTTTTGTTGGCTGTAATATGAGCAGCATCGAGAGCTAACTGCGCATCCTTACCTGTCACATTCGGGTGACTCTTTCTTAAATCCAATAAACTTAAATGGTTATCGGTTCCACCACTGATCAAATGGAATCCATGACCAACCAAAGCGTCGGCAAGAGCTTTTGAATTAGCGACCACTTGTTTCGCGTACTCTTTAAACTCGGGCGTTGCACACTGACCAAAGCAAACAGCCTTCGCTGCAATCACATGCTCCAGAGGTCCACCCTGCGTTCCAGGGAAAACCGCCGAGTCAATCGCCTTAGCGTGCTCAGCTTTGCAAAGAATTAAACCGCCACGAGGACCACGTAAAGTTTTGTGCGTCGTCGTCGTTACGAAATCCGCATGAGGAATCGGCGAAGGGTGAATCCCAGCCGCCACTAAACCTGCAATATGCGCAATGTCTGCTAAAAGGAGTGCACCATTCTCACGCGCAATTTTTCCGAAACGTTCAAAGTCAATCGTACGGGCATAAGCCGACGCACCGACCGTGATCATCTTAGGTTTTTCACGCGCCGCCATCTCCGCTACTTCTTCATAATTAATTCGGCCATCAGCACCGACTCCGTAGTGCACAACGGTATAAAACTTTCCTGAGAAATTCGCCGCATTACCGTGGGTTAAGTGACCACCATGGGATAAATTCATGGTGAGAATTTTGTCACCAGGTTTAATCGATGCTAAATAAACTGCGGCGTTCGCTTGGCTACCGGAGTGTGGCTGAACATTAGCATGGTCCGCACCAAACAAAGCTTTCGCACGATCAATCGCGAGTTGTTCAATTTTATCAACCTCTTCGCAACCACCATACCAACGCTTACCGGGATAACCTTCTGCGTATTTATTGGTGAGCACACTGCCCTGCGCTTCCATCACGGCAGGCAAAGTAAAATTCTCCGAAGCGATTAACTCGATATGTGTTTGTTGACGCTTTAATTCTGCTTTGATGATCGTATCAATCGCAGGATCGAGTTGAGCTAGTGAAATACGTTTAATGGCACTCATGTTCTGTTAATATGGGCAAGAAAGTGACGGCGTGAGGCAACGGAAAAATTAAGAGTTTTTACGCTCAATTTTATCCACTCTATCAACATGTCGCCCGCCTTCAAATTCGGAACGCAGAAAAGCCTCAGAACAGGCTATGGCTAAGGGCAAATCTACATATTTAGCCCCAAAACAAAGAATATTAGCGTCATTATGCTTACGGCTGAGCTCGGCGGCGTCAACCGACTGCACCAAGGCCGCACGAATTCCCGCAATCTTGTTGGCCGCTATCGAAATCCCGATGCCCGTTGTGCAAATCAAAATACCATACTTGGCCTTACCGCTAGTCACGTCGGCTCCCACGGCTTGAGCGTAATCAGGATAGTCGCACGAAGCCGGAGTGTCCGTGCCCCGATCAATCACGGTGTGACCTTTTGCTTTGAGCGCAGCGATTAAATCGCGTCGCAACGGCAAGCCGCCGTGATCACTGCCAAAGGAAATGGTTAAAGGTGTACTCATGTGAGAAAATTCTGTCTTAAAAAATCAAGGATAGACGGCACGGCTTCAACCATGGAATCACGACATTCCTCATATTCTCGATAATTGCCACCAAAAGGATCAGAGATTTCGCGTGATTCCCCGTTAGGCAATAAATCTCTAAATAATAAAACATGCTCGGGCAAATCTTGGAAACGTTTCTCCAGTCCCGCTAAGTGAGAATCAGTCATACAAAAAATAATAGCAGCACGCTCGATGTCGGACTGACTCAATGGTCGGCTTTTATGGGCTTTAATATCTAAACCAATCCGTTCCATAGCTTTGACCGAATTAGTGGATGCTGGCGAACCCGACGTCGTCGATAAACCACACGATATGACTTTAAATTTTTCTAATCCACCCGCCTTCTTATTAAAAGCCGCTTTGAGTAATGCCTCAGCCATGGGACTACGACACGTATTCCCGGTGCAGACAATCATCACTGTATCACGCTCAATGGGCATGACTTACGTTAAATCGATTCATGAAAAGGTTCAACCTGTAATCACAGACCCGCATCGCGTTTTAACTGCCGATATCCAATATCTCTTCGATAATGCATACCTTCAAACTGTATGGTGGGTATGACACGGTAAGCTTTTTTAACGGCCTCATTCAACGTAGCCGCATGCGCCACCACACCCAAAACGCGCCCGCCCGCCGTGACAACTCGGCCATCCGCCAATCTTTGCGTACCACTATGTATAATATGCACATCGGCCGGACAGTCCGCAGGGAGTTTAATTTCGTCACCCTTACGAATGTCGCCTGGATATCCACCCGCCGCTAACACGACAATTAAAGTAGACCCGGAACGTAACTTGGCGTTCGACGAACGAAATGTCCCCGCCGCAATCGCTAACATGATTTCAACGGGATCGGTTTCTAATAAAGGAAGAAGAACCTGACATTCGGGATCGCCGAAACGTACATTAAATTCAACCACGCGAGGGCCGGTCGACGTCACCATGATTCCTACATAAAGCGTGCCGCGATAATCAATCCCATCGGCCTTCAATCCTTTCAACGTCGGGACAATAATTTCTTCGCGCAGGCGACGCTCCACCTCAGACGTTACCACCGTCGTCGGCGCATACGCTCCCATGCCTCCCGTATTTAATCCGGTATCCCCTTCGCCCACACGTTTGTGATCCTGGCTCGGCGGAAGCATTAAATATTCTTCACCACAAACCATCAGCATAATCGATGCCTCCTCGCCCTGCATAAATTCTTCAATCACT
>Ga0214919_10001662_pt1 | contig 35910 bp, 36 predicted proteins | sample LL1503_MetaG_FD_177994 | JGI IMG/M metagenome (GOLD analysis project Ga0214919, IMG submission 177994) | Freshwater microbial communities from Lake Lanier, Atlanta, Georgia, United States - LL-1503 | ecosystem: Environmental > Aquatic > Freshwater > Lake | place: USA: Georgia | collected...
ATGTATTCGTTCACTACTCAGCAATCCAAGGAAACGGTTACAAGTCCCTTGAAGAGGGTCAGTCAGTTTCATTCGAGGTCGTACAGGGTCCAAAGGGTCCTCAGGCCGATGCAGTGAACGCTAACTAGTAACACTTAGTTTACTAAAATCCCCCATCGCGAAAGCGGTGGGGGATTTTTTTATTATTTCTTTGGAACATTAGGAATTTCACCGCTCTTCTTCAAAGCTGCCGCAACCGCTTTTGCCGGAGATAAATCCTTTCCTGATTTCCAAGCATCTAAATATTTCCAAGGCAGAACAACGCCGCGGCGAACCCACCAAACATTTGGCTGGCTGGGAGTTGGCCAAGAAATTCCAAAGTGCAGATGTGGTGATGTTCCCCGCGCGCTGCCGGTTGATCCAACTTTTCCTAGCAACTGTCCAGCTGTGACCACAACTCCTGGTTGAATTTCAGCAACGATAGAAGTCAGGTGAGATCCGTAATAACGAACCCCATCTTCACCAATTACTGATACATATAACCCACCACGATCAATACCTAAATTTGTTTTCCCACTCCACAAGTCTTTACGGTTTACTTCATCGATAACACCATTTATGGGCGATACGAATTTGCAACCCTTCTTGGCCAAGATATCGGTTGCTGCATAATCATGATGTGCGCGAGCGTAATTAACTGCGCAGCCGGCAACCGGAAATATGTAGATAGGTGCGGCGCTGGCTGGTTGCACAGAGAAAAGAGTTAAGACGGCGACCATTAAAATTTTCAATTTAAAGCCTTTCGATCAAGCCGTGCTGTAACTGCCATATGCGGAACGGTTAGCGCCCAGACAATCACCAGAGTAATCCATAAGAATTGATCGCTTACTGAACCGCCACGTAGTGCGATCACTATTCCAGCGAATACAAAGGTTCCAATTAGTGCGGGCACTCCAGGCCAGATCGCACTTAGAAAGGCTCCTCCGCTTCTTCCTTCTTTATAAGCTTTCTGTGATCTCGGAAGAACTAGAGTTAAACGAGCGGTGTGGCGCATAGCATGCCAGCACCCAAAGTAAACGGCGAACGCTACAAGTGGTGGGGCTGATACTGCTAACAGATATAACAAAGAAAGATCTATCGCATCTGACAGCCTGCGTTTTTGAAGCAAGCGCAACAACGCAATAACAAAGATGGCAACGGTGAAGAGCAGAAGTTGATCATTTAAGCCTTGATGCCAATTGACTAGCTCAGAGTTAACGCGTTCAAGTGCGGCAGAACTCTTCTGGCTGACTAATGGAATTATCACTGGCAGCGCACCACCAGCTGTGGCGTATAAATATCGCGGGAATGGTTTAGGGGCAGATGATCTACGATCAATTTCAGAGATAAATGCCGCGTCCCCAATGCCAAAGTGCACCGCACTCATAGCCACAACGAAGATAAATCCGGCCACGTTCCAAGTTAACAGCGCCATAACTGCGAGAGCCGCCACTGCAATATAAATTGCAATAAACCCTGCCATTTTTAAGGGCGCGCTCTTAGGAAGGGTGACTAAGTGATCAAGTGCGCCGTGTGGAATTCCGACCGCAAGTGCGATAAGTGCGATAACAACCTGCCAGGTGCTATCGCTGCTCTCAATGAATTGGGCAAAGATAAATGAGGCGAGAATCGCTATTCCCACCGCCCAGCACGAGTATTTTCTAACTTTTTGAAATAGGGCTAACTCAATTTCTGTCACGAGCTCCCCCTTCCGTCATAACTAATCTAAAAACTGCGCTATATCTGTAACACTACCAAAGCGTAAGGCGCGAACTGGGTTCTTGCGTGAGAGGATCTACCCGTGCAAAAGTGGAATTACATGGCGATGTTGATCTTCACCGTTTGTGGATCTTTCTGGCTCGAAGTTTTCCTAAAGGTTGGCGTGCTGCGCCGGATTAAACGAGTTGCTCTCAGCGTTCTCCCAATCAGTACCTTATTTCTGATTTGGGATGCCTACGCCATCGCACAGGGACATTGGTTCTTTGATCGTGATCAAATGTTGGGAATTATTGGACCTTTCAATATTCCACTTGAGGAATATCTCTTCTTTATCGTCATTCCTATGGCAGCAATCATGACAATTGAAGGCGTAACCACAGTTAAACCCCATTGGCGCAAGGATGAGTTCGGCAAATGAATTACACCGACATAGCAATCGCCGCATTTACCATCGCGGTTATGGCCGACTTATTTCTCTTTAAAAACTCACTGCTCACAAGACCTGCATTCTGGACCTCTTATGCAATTATCTTGCCCTTTCAATTGATCACTAACTGGTGGCTAACTTCAAAGAATATTGTGATGTATCACCCCGATGCCATTGTTGGGACGCGTATCTTTTCTGCACCAGCCGAAGATCTACTCTTTGGTTTCGCTCTTATCTTGAGCGTAATGGGGATGTGGGAATTTTGGGGCCGTCGCGGAATGCAACGCGATCCTCGCCCAAATAGTGAGAAGAAAAATAATTGAAAAAGATTGGTTTTCTCTTTGATCTAGATGGCACCCTAATTAATTCGCAAGATGCGGTAGTTAATTCGTGGGTCACCATGGCTAAGGAAGCAGGTATCCCACTTGAGGCACTCGCTGGTCATCACGGAGTTCCGGCCGAACAAACGCTAAGAAAAGTATTAGCCGGACGCGAAGAAGCCGAAATTCAGAAATGGATTCGGCGGGTAACTGATTTAGAGATTGCAGATGTCGATGGTGTGCACGCTGTTCCTGGAGCAATTGAACTTCTAACTGACTTAACCGATCGCGAAATTCCTTGGACAATAGTTACCTCTTGCACAACTGATTTAGCAACTGCGCGCACTCGTGCTGGAAAAATTCCGATGCCCGCAAATTCAGTTACCTTTGATCAGGTAACTCGTGGTAAACCATTTCCTGAACCTTTTATTTTGGGTGCTGATCGCTTAGGTCTACAAACAAATATCTGTTGGGCGATTGAAGATGCACCAGGTGGCGTCACGTCAGCAAAGGACGCTGGTTGCAAAGTCGCTGCAGTTCTAACTACTCATACACGCGAAGAGTTGCCACATGCAGACCATCATTTAGAACATTTAAATCAACTGCTTGGAAAGGCAGGGCTTTAAATACAGTAAAGTTCGCGTTAACCCCACAAGGGACGGTAGCTCAGTTGGTTAGAGCCCCGAACTCATAATTCGGTCGTCGTCGGTTCAAGTCCGACCCGTCCCACCAAAAGTTAAGAACTATTGCGCGATGCTTACTGCGTTTCCAGAGTTGATAGATTCCTCGCAGGCGATAGCAACTCTCAGCGCTTCACGCGCAGACTTCGGCGGACAAGGATTAGAAATCTCCCCCTTAGTAAATTGATGAAAAGCTTGAGATTCTTTGGCGAAAGCTTCCCGAAATCTTTCGATAAATCCCTTATATCTAACTGGATCAAAATTCATTTCACCTTCGATATCGTGGATCGGTGTCTTGCGGTTTAGGCCTACTGCAAGCGAATCTTTAGAGCCAAAGATTTCTAGGCGAACATCGTGGCCGACTGGATTATGGCGCGTTCCGGTGATCGCGACTTGAACTCCGCTAACCGTGGTTAAAGAAATTAGTGAAACATCGGCATCGTTATATTTGGCGTATTGATTGTGTTCGCGTACGGCTTGGGTGGCATAAACCCTAGATATCTCACTCTGGGTAATCCATCTGATTAGATCAAAGTCATGGACATGCAAGTCCCGATAGATACTGCCACTTCCTTCTAGAAACTCTAGAGTGGAAGGCAAATGATCATGGGCATACATATGCATCGTGTAAATGGTTCCGACTTCACCGCTGGCAATCTTTGCGGCGGCTTGTGAAATCGGCGGGTCAAAGCGTCTTTGAAAACCTACTTGTATCTGTGTTCCATATTTATCTGCTGTAGAGATAACTTCATCGGTCTCTTCAACAGTGAGCGATATTGGTTTTTCGCAGAGAATCGGTTTTCCGAGTGGTAGCAAGCTATTCAATATTTCTACATGCGCATTTGTAGCTGTGGCGACTACATATCCATCAAAAGTTTGGCTATAAACATCCGCATACTTTCCTGCGCTACAACCCAATTTCTTAGCTAAATTATCAGCAGCTAAATCGCGCCTGTTGAAAATAGTTACCTCACTGCCATCAGCAAGTAAATCTTCGGCGCGAATCGCGCCCATGCGCCCAGAACCAATAACTGCGATCTTCATGGCGCAGATTTACTCCTTATTTCGCAGCGATAGACCTTCACTATATAGTTTGGAGAAGGATTTATGAAGTTCCCCTACTTCGCACGTAAGGATGGCAATGGCTAAGGATCTTGACCTCATCACTGTAGGTCGAATTAGCGTTGATTTATTTGCTGAACAAATCAATACCTCTTTCAGCCAGCCGCAAACCTTCCATAAATCAATCGGCGGCTCCCCTACAAATGTGGCTGTAGCCGCAGCAAAGTTGGGCCACAAGAGCGCCATAGTTACCAAGGTTGGGGTAGATCCACTTGGGCAATATGTTTTAAATAAATTAACTGAATTTGGAGTGCATACTGATTTCGTCAAGGTTGCCGAAAGCGGCCTGACTCCAGTTGTCCTTGCTTCACAGGATCCGCCAGAGGATCCAAAAATTATCTTCCATCGCCAACCACAGGCACCTGATACACAATTAATTGTTAGTGATATCGACGCAGACACTTTGCAGTCCGCCAAGATTTTCTGGATCAGTGCTTGTGCGCTTTCAAATGGTGAAACGGCAAAGAGCGGAATCACTTGGCTTAAACAACGTGGTCGCAAGCAAGAGTCAATTATCGATTTAGATTACCGGCCTTCATTTTGGCCAAACGTAGAAGCCGCGCGTGCAGTAGCGCAAGAGGCGATACCACTTTGCACCATTGCAATTGGAAATATTGCTGAATGCCAAGTCGCACTTGGAATCTCTGATCCGCAGGAAGCGGCCACCGAACTTTTAAAGCGCGGGGTTCGAATCGCAATCGTAAAGATGGGTGGCGATGGAGTTCTGCTGGCAACCCAAAGTGAACGAATCGTTATCGCTCCACGTCCGATCAAATTGGTATGCGGGCTTGGCGCCGGAGATGCCTTTGGTGGCGCTCTTGTCCACGGCTTGTTGAGTGGGTGGGGATTACAAGAAATAGGTGAGTTTGCCAATGCTGCTGGTGCCTATTTAGCTTCTGAGTTAATGTGCTCCGATGCAATGCCAACTATTGAAATTCTCAATAACTTTATTGGCACAGGAGGTAAGCGGTAATGACTTTTGATCGTAAGCGCTATCTCGAACTAATCGAAGCCAGGATAAATAATCCGGCATCACTTCAAAAAGCTTTAAAGAATCGCTCGCGCAGATCAGTCGCTGGTAAAGATGGCAAGTTGATGTTGCTGGCGGCAGATCACACAGCGCGCGGAATCATCGCTGCAGGAAATAATCCAACTGCAATTGCAGATCGCTACCTTTTATTAGATAAGTTGATTCGTGGTTTAGCGGTTGCCGGAGTAGACGGTGTTATGGCAAGTGCCGATATCTTGGAAGAGCTTGCTTGGTTAGGCGCGCTTGAAGAGAAGGTAGCCATTGGCACTATGAACCGTGGTGGAATTATTGGCGCTTCTTGGGAGCTCGATGATCGCTTATCTGCCTACGACGCCGAACATATAAAGAGCATGGGTCTTGATGGCGGAAAGACTCTGTTGCGAATCGATGAGACAGATCCGGGCGTTGCCAGAACAATTGAAATGGTTGCCAATGTAACAACGCAACTGGCTGACCTGGAACTCGTTTCAATGATCGAACCGCTGCCATATATGAAGAACGCAGATGGCAGAGCAATTCTTGATCCATCTGAAGAGAAGTTGATAAAGGTAGTTTCCATCGCATCGGCACTTGGCTCATCATCAGCATTCACCTGGTTAAAGATTCCAGCACCCACAAATCCAGAGAAAGTTGCGGCAGCCACAAGTTGTCCGATTTTATTGCTGGGTGGAGATCCCGGAAGTAACTGGGAAGAAGTCTTTGCCAAATGGGAGAAAGCGCTAACTGTTCCAAATATTCGCGGCCTAGTTCCAGGCCGCGCACTTTTATACGGTGAAGATTTAGATGTAGAAGCTGCCGTATCTCGCGCAGCAAAAATGGTGAGAAAAGGTTGATGATGAGTTGGTATAAACCTGCCGGAACTTTGGCAACTGCGGATACAGAGATTTCTCTGACACCGAAAGATGCTGGCTGGGAGTTCTGTGGTTTTTATACCTATAACTTCGCTAAGCACGCTGAAGTTAAAGTTGAATTAAAGGGGCGTGAAGCAATTTTGCTTCCCTTATCTGCTCAAGATGTGAAGGTAGAAGTAGATGGTCAGTCATTTTCCTTAAAGGGGCGCACGGGTGTATTTGCTGCGGTTTCCGACTGGATCTACCTTCCAGTCAATTCATCGGTGAAATTTTCTGGAAAATCTGGCGAAGTCGCGTTGTTAACTGCTGAAGCGAGTGAGCAATTCCCGGTTTGCTATACCCCTGCTGAAGAAGTTTCAGTTGAAGTACGTGGTTCAGGTAAGGCAACCCGCCAAGTAAATAACATTGCAACGCCAACAAGTTTTACCGCCTGTCACAAGATCTTGGTCTGCGAAGTAATCACGCCAGGTGGAAATCTTTCATCATGGCCGCCGCACCGCCACGATAAATTCCCAGGATGTCCAACAATTAATGAAGAGGTTTACTACTTCCAGATCGGTAAAGAAGGCTCTGATCACGGAGACAAAGAAGGCGTTGGTTTCTTCCACGTTTACACTGTCGATGGCTCTTTAGATGAGACTGTGACTATTAAGGATAAAGATATTTATGTAGTCCCTCATGGTTATCACGGACCATCTATAGCTTCGCCTGAATATCCAATGTACTTTTTAAATGTAATGGCTGGTCCTGCCGCCGAACGCAGTATGGCTTTTTGCGATGATCCAGCACATCACTGGATTAGAGATTCATGGAACGAGCAAGTGCAAGATCCCCGTTGTCCAGTCACATCAGCCCAAGGCAAGGTAGAAAAATGAAAAAAGATATCCGTATTGCTGTTCTCGGACTCGGTTGGATGGGGCAGGCACACTCTCGCTCTGCGCTGAGAATCCCATCACTCTTTCCTGATCGTGGCTTTCAACCAATCCTGCAAGTTTGTGCAGATGTAGATCCAGCGCGACAGAAGAGTGCGGTTGAAGATTATGGATTTGCGCGCGCTACCGGCGATTGGATGGAGGCAGCAACCGCACCTGATGTCGACGCGGTTTGGGTGACCGCTCCAAATATGTTGCACCTGCCAATGATCGAAGCTGCAACTAAAGCGGGCAAAGCGGTATTTAGCGAAAAACCAATTGGTGGAAAACCAGAACAAACAGTTGAGGCATATAAATTAGCTAAGAGCGCTGGTGTGCCCACTGGAGTTGGATACAACTATGTTTGGGCTCCCCTTGTTCTGCACGCAAAGAACTTAATTGCTAGCGGTGCTTTAGGAGAAATTACTCACTACCGCGGTCGTTTCTTAAGTATGTATGGCAGCGATGAACTTGGGCTGCTGACTTGGCGCTTTAAGTTAGCCGATGCTGGTTACGGAGTATCGAGCGATATTTTGAGCCACAGCGTTTCGATGGCGCAATTTTTAGTAGGTCCAATAGCTGAAGTTGTCGGAATGCAGAACACCACAATTAAAGAACGTCCCTTGCCTTCCGCAAATGCCAGCCACTACTCGCGCGGTAAAGATACGGATCCAAAGGGCGCTGTCGAAAACGAAGATTTCGCTTCAATGCTCTGTACTTTCGCCAATGGCGCGACCGGAACTTTTGAAGTTAGCCGTACTGTCGTAGGCCCGGAAAGTCAGAACGCCTTTGAGATTTATGGGACCAAGGGTTCACTTCTTTGGAATCTAGAAAAGATTAATGAATTGCAGTATTACGAACTTGGAAGTTCGCTCAACACCGGATACACCACTATTTATGGCGGAGATCGCTTCCCATTCCACGGTGCATTTGTGCCTGGTCAAGCAAATGCCATTGGCTTTGAAGACCTGGTTGCAATTGAAGATTATGTCTTTATGCAATCAATCGTTGAAGGTAAGAAATTTGGGCAGAGCTTCAAAGAGGCGGTCGATGTCGTGAGCGTGCAGCAAGCGTTAATTAACTCTTGGAGCTCGCGCACTTGGGAGAGCGTTAAAGATTTAAGTCTTTAAACCAATCAAGGGTTTCTGGATTAGCGAGTGAGCCTAGATTCGTATTCTCAACTTTGTTAATGGCATTAGCTACGGCGATCTCAACGAGCTTATTGCTCTTAGTGCGCGGAAATTCTGGCGCTTGCAAGATTAAGGCAGGTACGTGGCGCGGGCTCGCTTTCTGTCTCAAGGCCGATTTAATCTGAGCAATAAGTTCTTCACTTAGCAATTTGCCCTCGGCCATCTTCACAAATAGAACAACTCTGGTATCGCCATCCCATTTCTGAGCGATCGCCAATGATTCTGTAACTTCCGCAAATTCTTCAGTAATGCGATAGATCTCTGCGGTCCCGATTCGAACTCCGCTGGCATTTAGCGTTGCATCTGAGCGGCCCTGCACAATGTAGCCACCCTCTGGCGTCTTTTCCACAAAATCTCCGTGGGTCCAAACATCAGCAAATCTTTCAAAGTAAGCAGACTGAAATTTAGCGTTGCCTGAATCATCCCAAAAATAAAGTGGCACAGAAGGAAATATGTTTCGGCAAACTAATTCACCCTTGACTCCGACTTCTGCGACGGCACCTTCATCGGTAAAGACTTGCACATCCAAGCCCAGTGCGGGAACTTGAATCTGTCCTGAATAAACTGGCAAGTCCGGAGATCCGAGCATAAAACATCCGCAAATATCGGTACCTCCCGAGATTGATGCAAGGTGTACATTCGCTGAAACGTTCTCGTAAATAAAGTTAAAACCTTCTGGGCTAAGCGGTGAACCAGTGGAGGCGATTGTTCGCAGCTTTGAGAGAGTATGAGTTTCTTTAGGGCGTAAATCTAACTTGCGGATCGAATCTATATATTTAGCAGATACGCCTAGAAAAGTTAACTCGTTCTCTTGAGCTAAATCAAATAGCCGTTGTGGGTTTGGGTGCATGGGGTTTCCATCGAATAAAACTATTCCTGCTCCAGTGCCCAACCCTATAAAGAGCCAGTTCCACATCATCCAGCCGCAGGTTGTGAAGTAAAAAACTTTATCTTCTGGCTTTATATCTAAGTGATATCTCTGTTCGCTTAACGCTTTTAAAAGTACCCCGGCGGCGCTATGGACAATACATTTTGGTTTTCCGGTTGTTCCCGATGAAAATAAGATAAATCCAGGACGATCAAAGCCACCTTGCGTTGAAATTTCCTCATTTGGATTGCAGCCTGCTATCCACTCACTAAAGCTCAGATAAGGCGAACTCGCCGCGCCAATCGCGATAACTTTCTCAAGGGATGGCAGTTGCGAAACTATTTCGGCGATCTTTTCTAAACAGCCAATTTCCTTGCCGTTATATTGATAATTTGTAGTAACTAATAAAACTTTAGGTCGGATCTGTTCAAATCGATCTAATATGGTTGAAGTGCCGAAATCTGCTGAGGTACTTGAAAAAATAGCTCCTATCTTTAGAGCGCCTAGGGCGAAGAAGACGGTCTCGGCAACGTTGCTGACAATTGCCGAAACAACATCTCCTTCTTTCAGGCCGATTTGCTGCAATCCAAAAGCCACCCGATTGGCTATTTCGCGGACTTGACCTCGGGTGTACTGCCTCTTAACTCCAGATTCACTTATCTCTGTAATAACCATCTGTTCAGCTTCGCCCTTTAGCAAGGTATCAACAATGTTTAACTTAGCGTCTGGAAAGAATTTACTATCTAGAAAACCGTGATCAACTATTCCTTTATCGCCAAGAGTTCCGACGACTCCACTATCTTCAAATACATAGCGCCAGAAAGTTTCTTTATGTTCAATAGACCAGTTATGAAGGCTTTGGAAATCATTTACTTTTGCGTATCTCTTTAAATCATCGATCGCCAGATTCTCAGATGAAACAGGCTCCCACAGCGGACGTTGCATCACTTAAGGCCGTCCCATAACCTCAAAAGCTCGCTCAAATAATTCTGCAAATGCGATTGATTGAGAATGTGGCATCAGCCATCCTTCTCCCCCGCGAATACGCCGAGACATGGAATCAGCCATCAATTGGTAGGGATCGCACGCAGCAAAGTTTTCAACACTTACCTTGCCCTCGACTTCCAACTCCAATGCGCTGGCCTTGTTATGAGAGTTAAAGGCATCATTTCCAGTTAAAGAAACTCGTCCTTTTGTTCCAACGACATCAAAGTAAAGAGTGCTTGGCGTATTCATAGAAGTTAGCGCTTCGGCGTGCGCACCACCAATATCGAATGAGATGTTTAACGTTTCATCGCACCCACCCGGATGCCACTTAACCCCAGTCTTGATATTGCTTATCGCTGCAAAATTCATCAACCAAATTGGCGCCGCTACCGAATATGGGCCAAGGTCATAAAGCCCCCCGCCGCCAAGTTCATGAATCGCACGAATATTGCTGGGATCTAGTCCGTCATAGGTAAATGCGCTACGAATCTTCTTCACTTCACCGATAACTCCAGAATCAACGATCTCTTTTAAGCGCAAGGTGCGTGGATGCCAACGATTCCAGCTCGCCTCCATAAAGATGAGTCCGGTTTCTTCAGAAACCGTAATCGCTTCTTTAAGTTCTGCCACATTCATCGCGGCAGGCTTTTCACACAAAACATGTTTGCCAGCACGCATGGCTTTAATCGACCATTCGATATGCAGAGAATTTGGTAGCGAGATATAGATTGCCTCAACTTTAGGATCGGCAAGTAGCTCCTCGTAATCTGTGTAAACCAGACCAGAAGGAGATAAAGACTTTCCACGATCTAGGTCTTTAGATCCGACGGCGTAAATTTCGCCTACTTCAGAATTAAGTAGCGCTGGATAAAGAGCCAACTTTGCGATGTAACCAGCTCCGATAAATCCCCAGCGTACTTTCTCCATATTGGCGACAATACTTGCAAAATTGGCAACCGCCAAGAAAGTCCGAAATTCCGCTCGATAAAACGGGAATTAGAGCGCCTGAAATGGTCAGCAATCTGATTCCGTGGCTTGCAACTGCAGAATCTGGCGATGTATCGGTAGGAATAATTGGCGCCGTTGTTGCAGATAACAACGCTAAAATATTAAATGATCCGGATCGCTTAGCAAAAGTTGTGATAAGTAGTCTGTTGCCTCACAACTTGGTTGCGGTAACTGTATCTAAGGATTCCCCTATTTGTGCCTTTAGCTACATCTAATTTTTCTCTGCAGCGCTGCAAAAAAATTAAAGTAGGGGTAGCCCCATAATTTTCTTTTCAAATCAATTCAGATCACACGTGTAACAGATCAGGGTTACATTTAGGGGTGAAGAATTCTACGACAGTATTGGTTGCAAGTGATGATGCATTTGAGTTAGCAACTCTCAGCGCAGCGCTTCGCTTGCACTCTATAAATGTTGTGGCAGAAGCACACACCGAAGAAATCGCGCAAAATCTCTACAAATTTCTCTCTCCAGAAGTTGTCCTCGTAGACCTGCAATTTTCTGGTGAAGAAGCGCTCGACTTAGTTAATAAATTTCGTAAAGTAAATCCACAGCTTGGTGTTGTTTTAATGACGGCTTGTCCAGATCTTCGCTTACTTGGATTAATAGAGAAGCAAATTCCATTGGGCTCTCAAGTCATTCTAAAAAAATCAGTTTCTGATTTATCGGTCGTAAGTTATGCGATAACTAATTCACGTGTTGCGATTAATGAAAAAAAGAAGATGTCTTGGATCGATAGCCACGGTTCACTTCACGAGAATGCCTTCCATTCGATTTTAAGTGACTTCACCGATATTCAAATTGAAACATACCGCTTGCTTGCCAAGGGTTTAAGTAACTCAGAAATCGCTAAGGTGCGATTTGTCAGCGAAAAATCAGTTGAACAGATTGTTGCCAGAATTGCACAACATTTACGAGTGACTCCAGACAGAGCGCAAAATCTTCGCGTTGTACTAACCGGTGAATATTTCAAATGGATCGGCTCACCGCGCCACTAACCAAGTGTCGATTAGCTAACCCAGTAAAGTGTGCGGCATGGATGCGCACCTTTCCCTCGCTGACCTGCGCAGTCGCTGGAATGAAGTTCTCGATCACCTAGAAAGCCACGATCGAATCGCTTGGATCGCTTACTTCGATGCTCGGTTAGCGGACTTCGATGGCACCAAGCTCTGCCTTGATTTCTCTGATGCTCGTAAATTCTCGGGGGGGCACGAATATTCGCCAACGCGCAAAAAACTTGAGAATTCTTTGATTTCATCAATTAAATCTGTTTTAAATCTTGAGTTAACGATCGAAGAAATTTAATGAAGCGCTTAATTATTTTCTTAGTGATGAGCCTCGGCTTCTTCTCGCTACAGGTAATTGAATCCGACGCAGCCACTTCTAAGATAACTATGTCGCTGCGCCAGACTCCAGGTGGCGCTGAACCGATTGTGACTTTATATGGTTCGGTAAAACCTGCAAAATCTGGTGTTAAAGTATCTGTACAAATTGAATTAAATGGGAAATGGCAAGATACGCGTTTCTCTTCTAAGACTGCACGTGTTGGTACTTGGCAGATAACTGCGGTGGCAACGGCGCTAGATGCCAAGGTTAAATATCGCGCCAAAGCGAAAATCGGAAGTAAATATATTTACTCAAATATAAAATCGATTACCGTCAGGGCCGTCGCTGAAATATCTGATGGATCCTCACTTTCAAATGTTGATCAGTTTGGACCCGGCGGAAGAATTCACGGTGCTGATATAAGTCGCTGGCAACACCCCAATGGTGCGTTAATTGACTTTGCAAAGATGCACCAAGCCGGCGTTCGATTTGTGATGATCAAGGCATCTGATACGCGTGATGATGCCGATGCGCTTAGCCTCAAATATTTGATTATGGACCGTTCGGCTGCGCAGGCAGCTGGTATTTACACCGGTTTTTACCATTACGCAGTTCTGCCAGATGTTAAGACTGATGAGCAAGTTGTAATCGATGCACAGACACAAGCACAGAAAGCGCTCTGGCGCTTGGGCGCCTTAGGTGGCTATAACGAGCGGGACTTGCCGTACGCCCTAGATTTAGAAAATAACTGTGTGCGGTTATCTGGAAAAACTTGCGCTAGGTATTTACCGAAGTCACAAATAACTTTATGGGCGAAGACTTTTCTAAAGATTGTAAAAGAGAAGACAGATCGCACTCCGATCATTTACTCATATCCCAGCTTCTTAGAAGGTGCGCTGATGCGCGATGACGAGCTGCGCCAATACCCATTGTGGTTAGCTCAATACGCGATAAATCCGGCTGACCCGTTGGCCCAACCTGGGCTAAAGGATGGTGGCTGTTATGTTCACTCTTGGACAACTGCCAATTGCTCATCGACTTGGACGATCTGGCAATACTCTTCCTGCGGCATTGCTCCTAAATATGGCGTTCCAGGCTCTCGTTTAGATTTAAATGTATTTCGCGGAACACCATCCACATTTCTTGATTTAATTAAGGGGCGCTGGACCCCTGAGGTAACAGATCAAATGCCAAAGAATGAAAGTACTTCACTGACATTTAAAAATGTGAAATTTTCTACCGCTGATAAACCGGTTAGCTTGGAAGTTGATGTCATTAGACCCGATGGGCGACCAGTTGTAACTGGAACGGTTCGTTTCTATGTGAATGTACTTACTCCGATAAATCCCAAGCCAACACAAACTGTTGTCAGGGCAACTAGCGGTTCTTGGAAGTTAAGTATAAAAGGAATTCCTGCAGGGCCATGGACAGGTGATATCGGTTTTGTCGATGCAACCGGCACACATGCTGTGAGTAAGTCACCGATCGAGTTCACTATTGGCGAAGCCCTTCCAGTTTCACCATCTCCCACCCCAAAACCAACTCCTGCTCCGAGCAAGAAACCTGTAACTGATGGATGCAAGAACCAGATTAAAAATTGATTTCACTTAGCAAATACTCACTTTAAGTTGCGTAACCCGTAGAGTTATCCTCTATGAGCCCGGTGAAGAAAATTGGTGCAGGCATCACGCGCACTGATTTAGCAATGGCCGACGGCCGCACCATCCGTTACTACGACACCCAAGGACAAGTTCGCAGCGCCAAGGATCAACGCCCAGCAGAAGATCAACCAGGTATCGGCGAATTACGTTTAGATCCATTGGTAAATGAATGGGTGGTAATGGCTGCCCATCGCCAAGGCCGCGTCTTCTTGCCACCAAAAGAGTTGTGTCCGCTCTGTCCGACTAAAGGCGATCTCTTAACGGAGATACCTGATTCAAATTATGAAGTTGTTGTCTTTGATAATCGCTCACCATCAATGCGCCGTCCCGAAGGAGATTGGGCGATTCCAGATCTGGTCGGAACCGAAACTGATCCCGGCACCGCAGCAGGTAAGTGTGAAGTTGTTACATTCACAGATAGCCACGATTGCTCTTTTGCAGAACTAACGCCGCAGCGCGTTCGTGTCTTACTGGAGGCTTGGAAGGATCGCATACAAGAACTTTCGCAAGAGCCATATATACATCACATCGCACCTTTTGAAAATCGTGGCGAAGAAGTTGGAGTGACGCTTTCTCATCCACACAGCCAAATTTATGCGTACTCATATATTCCGCCACGGGTGCAAAAGATGTTGGCGGTTGCTCAACTACATTTTGAAAACACGGGTCGCATATTGTTCGATGATGTTGTCGCCCGTGAGTTGAAAGATGGCGACCGAATCATCGCGAAGAATTCCCATTGGGTGGCCTTTGTCCCCTACGCTGCGCGCTACCCTTTTGAAATTCACGTCGCCCCATTGAAACCAGTTGCCGATCTTGCAGAACTATCTCCCGATCAATCAGAGGCTTTTCCAGAAATTGCAATTGAAGTGATGCGCAGGCTCGATGGTGTATTCGGTATTGAAATGGCTTACATCGCGACTTGGCATCAAGCGCCGGTACGAGAAGGTCGCGACTTATTGCGTCTGCATTGGCAGATTACCAGCGTGCGACGCGCACCAGGAAAGTTAAAGTATTTAGCGGGTAGTGAATCAGCGATGGGCGCATTTATTATGGATTTAAAGCCTGAACAATCTGCTGGACAGCTGCGAGATGTAGTTATTCAACCGCTGTAACAGATATAACTTCAACGCCACCAATAGATCCCAGAACTTCTAATAAATCTGTTGGATCAGATCCCGGCACTGCAACTGTTACATCATCAAAACCGCGACCACCTTCAGATTTAACAACTTCTAAGCCTCTAATGTCGCAGCCAGCTGCGCCAATTGCTGAAGCCAAAAGGCCTAGCGCCCCTGGTCGATCAGGTAAGGAAAGTTGTAAACGAAAGAGCGCCATAAAGAGAGTTTACCTTGTCTCTTGTAACAAAGATGGATCAGCGTAAAAAGTTGGATTCATTTAAACTGCTGGAGCCGAGCCGAGCGTGACTTTATAGCTCTTGCTCGAACCATCAGGAAGAGTGAGAACCACGGTTACCACAGCGCCAGGAGCGTAAGAACGAATTTTCACTATTGCAGCATCGCGGTTGCTAATCTTTACTCCGTCAATTGAAGTAATGATTGAGCCAACAACTATTCCCGCTTTTTGCGCACCTTCTCCAGGAGTTAACTGCAGAATTTTGGCTTGCGTATCGGCCGATACATCATCGAAAACCACGCCCAACACTGGACGAGTTGATTTACCGGTTGCAATAATTTCATCGATTACGCGCTTTGCCTCATTAATCGGAATAGAGAATCCCAGCCCAATACTTCCGCTGGTACCACCCGAAGTTAAGGTAGCGATCGCAGAGTTAACTCCAATAATGCGACCTTGTGAATCAACTAGCGCGCCACCGGAATTTCCTGGGTTAATAGCTGCATCTGTTTGAATTGCATTTACATAAGACGTTGAATCCGTTGTACCGGCTGTAACCGGACGGTTAAGCGCTGAAATAATTCCTTGTGTAACTGTGTTGGCCAGCCCAAGTGGAGAACCAATAGCAAGTACTTCATCACCGACGCTCACTTTAGAGGAATCACCAAGAGCGATCACTGGCAAGTTTCCTTTTTTAACCAACAAAACTGCGACGTCATACATACGATCTCGTCCAACAATTGTTGCTGGAATCTCGGAACCATCCGCAAATTCAACTTTTATAGTGCCAGAAGTTACTGCGCTTTCGATCACGTGATTGTTAGTAATTATGTAACTAGAAGTCGCGCTCGTTTTATAGATTGAACCAGAACCGGTACCGCTTCCCGCAGTCGTTTTAACCGAGATCGATACCACGGAAGGCGTAACAAGTGCTGAAATTGATTTTGCATTTATCGAATTACTTCCAATTTCGATTGCAGTTTTATTGGTCGCACATACACCTGATTTAGCCAATGACAGCGCCTGTGTGCGGTTATCGGCACAAACTACAACGCTGCTAACGACGGAGTTGGTGGTGGCGGTTGCTACCGACCCAGCGATAATCGCTCCAAAGATGAAGGCGGCTGTGACCTTTAACGGGGTGCGGTTAAGTTTCATTGCTCGATCATTCCTCTGCTTGCTTAGATTTTCCTGTGTTTTCCATAAAAAGTTCTTACGCTTCTACGATCCAGGCGCCTTCTGTGGCGACTTTGATCTTAGCCAGCGGTGAGTTGGCCGGACCATTTAAAACCTTCGCCCCGTTAAAGGGATCAAAGACCGCGCCGTGACAGCCGCACTGTAATTTCTTTGAGGCTGAGTTAAATTGAACAGTACAACCTTCATGGGTGCAGACGGCAGAGTAGGCAAAGACGCCAGTTTTGGTGCGAAAGAGAACTGCCGGAGTTCCTGCCTTGGATATAAAGTTATGCGTTGCTCCAACTTTAAAGGAAGCATCTTTTACAATCTTCTTACTATTTGATTTTCCTCCGGAAGTGGTTACCGCTGGAGCAGATTTTGGAAATAACTTTCCGATCCCTGCACCTGCAATGGCAATGGCAGCGACAGTTGAGATTCGCAAAAAACCACGTCGATCCATAGAAACATTACTCCTGCGACGAGATCCATAAAGAAATAAGAAGTAACTCAGCCATAAAACAGTGTAAGCAGAATCGCTTGCCAAGAAATATGGTTTAACGTGCCAACTACTAGCCAGCCACAAGCTAAGCGACATAGCAAAACCACCTAGAGCCGCCCAAGTTGGAGCGATCCAGAGCAAAGTTGCTGCGCCGATTGCAAACTCGGCAAGCATCACAAAGATTCCAATTTGAGTGGAATGTTCCAACATCTTGTTGATTGCAAAACCAACTGGCGAAGATGTGGCATAAGCCGAAAGTTGTGTGCCGATAAATGTTGGTGATCCAAAAGTTAGAAATCCTGGATCGCTAGCTTTATCCCATCCTGCGTAAATCCAGGTGACTCCGAGCCAGGCTCGTAAAACACGCAGCGGCCATAATTGATTCTTCCAAGAGGTTTTTAAGTTCATCCGCAGAAAGTAACCTTTTTATATGTGAATGTACTGAGGACGCTCTGAGCGCGAGATGAAGATTGATATTCAACGAGAGCTGCCCCACCTGGCCTCGATCCAGGGACATCCGAATTAACAGTTCGGCGCTCTACCAACTGAGCTATGGGGCATTATTTATTAACTTGTCGTGCAGGCGCACACTCTAGCGCACGAGGCGCTTGGGGTCTAAATCGTGATGGGTCTAAATCGAGCGAAGTGCCAAGTCATGCAGCCCGCGACGGGTGGTTTCAAGGGCGACGAGGGCGGCAAATGCTGCGTTGTACTCCTGTTCATTCTCAACTGGATTAAGACGTTGCAGCGATGATTTCAATTCCGCAATTGATCTTGATATCGCAACTTCGCGCAGCCTTGCCACAATACTTTCCACGTAATGGCCGGTTACTTCACCATCGGCGCGAATCGGTTCAACATTTAATTCAGTAAACAGCGAACGCATATTTTCATCAGAGACATCGGCTATCTCAACTGAGCTTTGCTCTGGATGCGCACCAATAATTGCCGCAAGTTGGCTGTAGGCGGGATGAGTGAATGCGTTACTTTCAATCTGGCTCCAATTTAAAATCAGAGATGGCATCTGCAATCGCGCTTTCAATACTTCGCGCTCAAGAATTAACCGTGGTTCTTGTGGATTAGGGCGCCATTGCACATTTGCGACTGGCTCATCTTGTGGCGCAGCGTTAGCAGTTTGGGGCTGCTTCTTTAAACCTTGATTAACTGCCGCGGTCACCAACTCAACTTCAACACCCAACCAACCCGCAAGTAAGCGGGTGTACTCCGGACGCAAGGACTTATCACGAATTTGTGCGACTAATGGCGCTGTGGCATTAAGTGCATTTACGCGACCTTCAGCGCTATCTAATTTATGAAGTCCGAGTTCAGTGCGGATTGCGAATTCAAATAAAGGAACGCGTTTTGCGATGAGATCGCGCAACGCGAGATCACCTTTTTGCTGGCGCAAATCACAAGGATCCAGACCATCTGGTTCAACTGCAACAAATGTCTGTGTAACAAATTTCTGATCTTCGCTAAATGCGCGCAGCGCCGCCTTCTGTCCTGCAGCGTCTCCATCAAAGGTAAAGATAACTTCACCACGGAAAGCATCATCATCCATCAGCAATCGGCGAATAATTCGAATGTGATCTGCGCCAAAAGCTGTGCCGCAAGTAGCAACAGCGGTGGTAATTCCGGCTAATTGCGCCGCCATTACATCTGTATATCCTTCAACGATTACTACTTGGCGCTTCTTGGCGATCTCTTTCTTCGCCATATCAAGTCCATATAAAACCTGGCTCTTCTTATAAATTGGGGTCTCAGAAGTATTTAAATATTTAGGACCTTGATCTTCTTCATCACTTGCCAACTTACGGGCACCGAAACCAACGACATCACCTGAAATATCACGGATCGGCCAAGTCAGACGGTTACGGAATTTATCTATAGGCCCGCGCTGTCCCATCTTGGAAAGTCCAGCAGTTTCAAGTTCATCAATGGTGAAACCTTCAGCACGTAAGAATTTAGTAAGCCCATCCCATTCATCTGGTGCATAACCAACGCTAAAAGTTTCGCAAGCCGATTTATCAAAACCGCGCTTGGTCATTAACTCGCGAGCGTGGGCTGCAGTTGGTGAAGTATTTAACTGATCCTGATAAAACTTTGCAGCTAGCGCATTTGCGGCGATTAGGCGTGAGCGATTGCCGGCTGGTGCGGGCGTGAAATTACCTTCCTCGTATCGAAGCTGGTAACCGATGCGATCTGCCAGACGTTCGATAGTTTCAGTAAAGCTCAAGTGATCCATCTTCATCACAAACGAAATGACATCGCCACTTGTTTGGCAGCCAAAGCAGTGGAAGAAACCTTTGCTCGGTGTTACGTGGAATGAAGGTGACTTCTCATCATGGAAAGGACAAAGTCCTTTCTTCTGTCCGCCTCCTGCTGATTTAAGTTGAACATAATCGGCGACAACTTCATCTATCGGAGCGCGTTCGCGGATGTATGTAACATCCTCTTCTTTAATCCGTCCGCTCATGAGCTCAGCCTATCTGAGCGCACTTAGGCGAGCATGTAAGGCATATGCGCCTGGGTCAGTCAGGCTGGCGATCTGATCAATAACGATGCGCATCCGCTCAGTATCGTTTGTCGCCGCCGCCCAATCTTTAGCAAAGATTGAATCTAAATTTGTATCCGCGTGCTTGTGGAGCATCTCAACTAAATCCTTAATTAAAACCTGCTGCCTGGCATAACGCTCTTGCGATGCTGCGGCATTAATTAAGTAATGTCCAGCGATTGCCTTAAGAAAATCGACTTCTACTTGTTGTTCGCGCGGAATAACTAGATCAGCGGTGTATCGCATCAGTGGTCCATCGCCGTGCACTTTCCGCGTTTCTAACTCTGCCGCCAAGACAAAGCGTCCGATCAGTTGAGAGGTTGAATCCTTTAACCTAGCCAACGAACGATGCGAGCCATCGTAATAACGTGGCCAGCAAGAAAGAGTCTGCAAGCGCTCGAGTGCGCCAGCTGCTTCCTCTTTTGTGGCAGTTGATCCATAACCAGTTTGCATTTCGCTATGCAAGATATCGAAGTCGCGCTCAAAGTTTGCAACCTTAACTTGACCGACAAAGATGGCATCTTCTAAATCGTGAACTGAATAGGCGCAGTCATCTGACCAATCCATAATCTGAGCTTCAATACATTTGCGATCAACTGGTGCACCTTGGCGCACCCAATTAAATATTTCTACATCATCGTCATACACCCCAAATTTTCTTGGATTAATCGCGCGCGGCCACGGATATTTAGTTGCTGCATCAAGGGATGCGCGAGTCAGATTTAATCCGACGCTCTTTCCATCTCTATCTACCGTCTTTGCTTCAATTCTGGTTAATAAACGGAAGCTCTGCGCATTTCCTTCAAAGCCACCAAAATCTTTGGCAACATCAGCCAGCGCTTCTTCTCCATTATGTCCAAATGGTGGATGTCCTAGATCGTGCGATAGACAAGCGGTTTCAAGGAGATCGGGATCTGCACCGAGTGATTCACCGAGTTCGCGACCTATCTGTGCACACTCCAGCGAATGTGAAAGACGAGTTCGCTGAAAATCATTCTCCCAAGGGACTGCAACTTGAGTTTTAGCAGCTAAACGACGCAGCGCTGCTGAGTGAATAACACGGGCGCGATCGCGCATAAATTCGGTGCGACCTGTGCGCTTGGCTGGTTCAAAGAGATAGCGCTCTGCATCTGCTTCGCTGTAATTTTTCGCCCCGCTCATAGCCCTACCCTAAATGATCGCTGATATGAATGCCGCGGCGACCTAGGCTCACATAAGCCAGATAAGCACCGGCTTCACGTATTAAATAGCGTTTTCCAGATTTGTCTAAGGCGTTCGGCCCAGTTTGGACAGGCGAGCAGGTCGCTACAACGCTTAAATCATTGGCCATCGTCATTGCGCGACGACAGTGAAATGGATCGGTCACGATAATTACATCTTTCATTTTCTTTAGCTTCATAAACTTTACATAACTTTTGGTAGATACCCAGGTGTCACGTCCTACTTCCAGCGCTGAAATATTTTTCGACTTTATGCCGTGGGTTGCCAACCAATATTTTCCAGATGCTGCCTCTGTTGTGCGATCACCAGGTGCACCCGCACCAACTGTGATTATGCGTGGTGCTAAACCTAAATCGTAAATGCGCTTTGCTTCATCGAGGCGCGCTTGTAAAACTTCGCCAGGGCGACCGTTTAATTGCGCAGCTCCTAGTACGACGATTACATCTGCCTGGCGAACCAGCGGATTATTGGCGGAATGCCAAGTAATCCCTACCGCATAAAGTGGAACAATGATTATCAACAATAAAATTGCAGCGATAACCCGGCGAATAATCTTAAAGAAAATCATCCCCCTGAAAACGCATCTTCTAATTCGATTGCAACGTTTTCATCGGGATCATTTAGCCATCCATCGGGCAGCGTAGGTGGACGCCCATGGCTAACGCGCCCACGGGGTTTTTCCGCAACGTCGGCTGGATATGGTTGATCAGTTAATTGATCAAGCAGGGTACGAAGTTCAGCCAGCGATGAGTGCATTCCAAATTGGCGACGCAACTCACTTGGCACTCTAAATCCCTTCAAGTACCAAGCCATATGTTTACGCAGATCGCGACAACCCCGATCTTCTGATTCAAAGTAATCAACGATTAATTCGCCATGGCGATACATAACTTCACGCACCTCGTGCAGGGTTGGCAGCACTTTTTTATCGCCGCCCTTAAAAGCTTCTACTAAATCTGCAAATAACCAAGGGCGACCTAAACAACCGCGGCCAACTACAACGCCAGCGCAACCCGTCTCTTTCATCATCGCCAAGCCATCGCTACCTGACCAGATATCTCCATTGCCAAGTACTGGTGTTCCGGTTGGCTTTAAATGTTCAACTAAACGTGCGATTGCCGACCAATCCGCTTTACCTTCATACATCTGTTCTGCGGTGCGCGCATGGAGTGCCACCCAAGCAACGCCACTTTCTGATGCAGACTTTGCCGCTTCTAAGTAAGTGTGGTGATCGGTATCAATGCCAATTCGCATCTTCACCGTTACCGGAATTCCAAATGGTTTTGCTGCTTGAACTGCGGCATCGACGATTGAAGCAAAGAGTTTGCGCTTGTAAGGAAGAGCCGCTCCCCCGCCTTTACGCGTTACCTTCGGAACCGGGCAACCAAAGTTCATATCAATATGATCGGCTAAGTTTTCTTTACCGATCATTGTCACCGCAGCGCGCATTGTGTGGGGATCAACGCTATATAACTGCACCGAACGTGGCCATTCGCCGGCACCGGGAGCAATCATGCGCAAAGTATCTGGCCGTCTTTCAATCAGTGCACGTGCAGTAACCATTTCAGAGACAAATAAGCCAGCGCCTTGTTCGCGACATAGCGCACGGAAAGCAGAGTTTGTAATTCCCGCCATCGGCGCGAGAACCACCGGTGGATCGATTACATGGTCACCACTTGCAAGTGGCAGAGTCAAAGCCACTTAATTAGCAACCAAGCAGTTCGTGGGTTGGCGACACTTGTTAGCAACCCAAAAGTTGAGGAGCAAGCCAAGCTTCTACTTGATCGAGGGCGATACGTTCTTGCGCCATTGTGTCGCGATCGCGAATTGTCACCGCTTGATCATCCAAAGTTTCAAAGTCGATGGTGATGCAATACGGAGTTCCGATCTCATCTTGGCGACGGTAGCGACGGCCGATTGCACCAGCATCATCAAAGTCAATATTCCAGTTCTTACGCAATTGTGCGGCTAAATCACGCGCCTTAGGCGAAAGATCAGCGTTGCGAGATAACGGCAAGACTGCAACCTTTACCGGCGCTAAGCGATGATCAAGTTTTAGAACAGCGCGCTTTTCCATCTCGCCTTTAGCATTTGGCGCTTCATCTTCAGTGAAGGCATCCATTAAGAAGGTGAGTGCGCAGCGATCTACGCCTGCTGCGGGTTCAATTACAAATGGCGTCCAGCGTTCGTTCTTCTCTTGATCAAAGTATGAAAGATCTTTACCTGAAGCCGCTGAATGCGCCTTCAAATCGAAATCGGTGCGGTTAGCAATGCCTTCGAGCTCGCCCCATTCGGTGCCAGCAAATTCAAATTTATATTCAATATCTGCAGTGCGCTTTGAATAATGTGACAGCTTCTCTTTCGGATGATCATAAATTCGCAAGCGATCTGGATTAATTCCCAAATCTTTATACCAAGCAAGACGCGTATCGATCCAATATTGGTGCCAATCTTCATCTGTGCCTGGCACGACGAAGAATTCCATCTCCATCTGCTCAAATTCGCGAGTACGGAAGATAAAGTTTCCAGGGGTGATTTCGTTACGGAATGACTTTCCGATCTGGCCAATACCAAATGGTGGCTTGCGACGTGAAGTTGTCATTACCTGATCGAAGTTAATAAAGATTCCCTGTGCTGTTTCAGGGCGGAGATAAGCCAGTCCTGATTCATCTTCTACTGGTCCAAGAAATGTCTTTAACAATCCAGAGAATTGCTTAGGAGTTGTGAACTGTCCCTTATTTCCGCAGGCCGGACAGTTCATATCCGAAAGTGATTCAAGTTTCTTCTTATGCTTTGCTTCGTAAGCTTCTTCAAGATGGTCTGCGCGATAACGCTTATTGCAAGCAGTGCATTCGGTAAGCGGATCACTAAAAGTTGCAACGTGGCCAGATGCTTCCCAAACTTCGCGCGCCAAGATCACACAAGAGTCCAAGCCGACAACATCTTCGCGACCCATCACCATTGATTTCCACCATTGGCGCTTTACATTGTTCTTTAATTCAACTCCCAGCGGGCCGTAATCCCAAGAGGCGCGAAGTCCACCGTAAATTTCTGAAGAGGGATAAACAAATCCACGTCGCTTTGCGAGTGAAACAATATTTTCTAAACGATCTACGGCCATCTCAAAACTCCATCCGGCTGGCTGTCGGCGAAAGGCAACGTGTGTTGCAATCGTGTGCTTAGTTTAACTCGTATGCCCCTGGTTCATCAATTGCGCGCGCTAAAAGTGGAATTGCTTCTAGCTTTGTGCGCATTGCACTGAGCGCGCGGCGATATGAGCCAACATTTTCCCAGCGAGTAACGATCGCCCATAAAGTTGGTTGATCTAGATTCTGACCATATTCGCCATTTAAAAATCCAACACAACTCGCAAGGGCTTCATAGGCAATTTTTGCATCACCGGCAAAGGCTGCGCTTTCGGCGAGCGGGACTTCAAAGCGGGCAATTGCGATCATAAGGGCAAGAGTAATCGCGATATCCTTCAACTATGAACTTAGCTATCGCCTTCGCCGCAATTACAGTATTGGCGACCACCTTCGGTGGCTATGTCGCGCTTAAATCCAATGATCGCTTCCACCTAGTACTTGGGCTTTCAGCTGGATTACTGCTTGGCTTAGTCGGCTTTGATTTGCTCCCTGAAGTATTTGAGATGAACACCAGTTCATTCCTTGGCGTTCCTCAAGTTTCTGTAGCAATTCTCGCTGGATTCTTATCACTTCATATTATTGAAGGTGTATTTGGAAGCCACGAACCAGCCGAATCAGATTATGGACACGACCATGAGCATCATAATATCGCCGGAACCCTTGGCGCACTTGCGATGGGTGGCCACGTATTTTTAGATGGCGTTGGTTTAGGCGTTGCCTTTAAAGTCAGTAACTCACTTGGTTTTGCCGTCTTTATTGCAGTCATGGTTCACGCATTCAGCGATGGCTTAAATACCGTCTCGCTAATCGTCAAGAGCGGTAACTGGACGAAGAAGAGTTTTCGCCTCCTTGGCGTAGATGCAGTTGCACGAATCGGTGGCGCATCAGTTGGAACTTACTTAGTTTTAAGTGATTCACTGCTCGCGCTTTACTTAGCGCTCTTTTCTGGCTTTGTTATCTATCTTGCAACATCTCATATCTTGCCCGAAGCGCATTCAAAACACTCTTCACGTTGGACCTTCTTTGCCACGCTGATTGGTGTATTAATTATGTGGGGCGTAGTAACCAGTCTCTAAGCTTTTCCGCAAAGCCTACTGTTGGGAAGGTTAAGCCTTCCCAAACCTACGATCTCGCTCTGAGTAGATTTCGATCGCTTTCCAAAGTTGTTTAGGCGTCATATCTGGCCAGAGAACATCCATAAAGACAAATTCGGCATAGACCGATTGCCACGGCAAGAAGTTGCTGGTGCGCTGCTCCCCCGATGAGCGCAAGAAGAGATCAACATCGCGCATCTTCGGTGAATACAGATACTTTTCAATAGTTTTTTCAGTGATCGCATCTGGCTTTAACTTGCCACGTTTTACATCGCGTGCCAGGGCAGCTGTAGCGTCAACGATCTCTGCTCGGCCACCGTAGTTAACGCACATATTTAAAGTTAAAACTTTATTCTTCTTGGTTAACTCTTGTGCCTCTTCTAACTCAGAAATTACTGATTTCCATAACCTTTGCGGGCGGCCAATCCATTGGATCTTCACACCCATTTCATTTAAGCGATCGCGACGTCGGCGCAGTACATCGCGGCTGTAACCCATCAAGAACTTGACTTCTTCAGGCGTGCGCTTCCAGTTTTCAGTAGAAAATGCATATGCGCTTAACTCTTTTACGCCAAAACCAATGGCCGCTTCAACTAAATCAAAGAGAACTTTCTCGCCAGCTTCGTGTCCTGCAGTTCGCGCCAAGCCACGGTCTTTCGCCCAGCGCCCATTGCCATCCATCACGATTGCAATATGTTCTGGGACTTCAATCTTCTTAGCCACGAATTAAACTCTCTCCACAATCGGCAGGCTGCGCAGCCCACGCTCAAGGTGCCATTGTAAGTAAGCGATAACTAAACCACTAGCCTCGCGGCGATTACGAGGTTCACTCGCTTGGGCGATCTCCCAGTCACCGCTTAAGAGAGCGCCTAATAATTCGAGCGTTTCTGGAGCCGGTGTTGCGCAAGCAGATGGGCGACATTCTGCACATACCGAACCGCCGCCGACAAGTGAGAAGTAACGATGCGGACCTATTTTTTCACAACGTGAACAATTTGACGTTGATGGTGCATATCCACCGATCGCGAGTGAGCGAAGTAAAAATGCATCGAGAATCAGTGATGCGTCATAACGGCTTTCAGCGAGTGCTTTCATTCCACCAACAACTAATTGAAACTCTTGCAGCGCAGGTTCATACTCTTGTGAGGTGAATCTTTCCGCAGTTTCCAATATCGCTGAAGCGATTGTCCAACGCTGGTAATCCTCAGTAAGCGCTTCGCCATAATTATTGATCGCTTCAACTTGGGTGATCGTGTCAAAGGTGCGCCCTTTATGAAGCTGGATATCAACGTGACTGCCAGGTTCCAGGCGCGCACCGAATTTAGACATTGTGCGCCGAACGCCTTTAGCAACTCCACGAACACGACCGTGCTCGCGCGTTAGCAGTGTGATGATGCGATCTGCTTCACCCAGCTTTTGGGTGCGCAAGATAATTGCTTCGTCACGATAAAGGCTCACGAAGGTAAAGGTAGTCAGCGGATAGCGCGATTTATTGCAGACACGACCGCTTTAAGTGAAGCAGTTGTGGTGTTTGGGTCGATTCCGACCCCCCAAAAAACATCGCTACCAATTGAGCACTCCAAGTAGGCGGCAGCGGATGCATCGCCACCTGCAGAAAGAGCGTGTTCATAATAATCAAGGACGCGAACATCGACGCCGTAATCCTGCAAGATATTGCAGAAGGCAGCGATCGGTCCATTTCCTTGGCCAATCAACTCTTTTACTTCACCGCGATCTGAGATCTTCACAGTTAAATGAACATCCTCACCCAATACCGAAGTTTGTGAAAGTCCTTTTAGCCTAAACCTTCCCCAAGATTGATTTTGATTGGGAGCAGATTCAGTTGGCAGGTATTCATCTTCGAAGATCTGCCACATTGCACTCGCTGTAATTTCGCCGCCTTCAGAATCAGTCTTTGCTTGCACTACGCGACTAAATTCAATTTGGTGGCGACGCGGCAGATCAAGATGATGTTCGTTCTTCATTAAGTAAGCAACGCCACCCTTGCCAGATTGCGAGTTAACGCGAATAACTGCTTCATATGAACGACCAATATCTTTAGGATCAATCGGCAAGTAAGGAATTGCCCAAGTAAATTGATCTTTATCAACGCCGGCAGCTTTGGCATCTCGTTCTAGATGGTCAAAGCCTTTCTTTATCGCATCTTGGTGCGAGCCCGAGAAGGCAGTGAATACAAGATCTCCACCGTATGGGTGGCGCTCTGGCACGCGCAGTTGGTTGGCATATTCAACGGTGCGTCGAATCTCATCGATATTGGAGAAATCAATCATGGGATCAATTCCGTGAGAGACCAAGTTCATACCAAGGGTCACGAGACAAACATTTCCGGTGCGTTCTCCGTTGCCGAAAAGCGTTCCTTCGATGCGATCTGCGCCAGCTAAATATCCAAGTTCTGCTGCTGCGACGCCGGTACCACGATCGTTATGTGGGTGTAGCGAAACAATCACGCTCTCGCGATTTACTAAATTGCGACACATCCATTCAATGGAATCAGCATAAACATTTGGAGTTGCCATCTCCACTGTTGCCGGCAAGTTCATAATCGTCTTCCATTGTGGCGTTGGCTTCCAGATTGCGTTAACTGCGTTACAAACTTCTACCGCAAATTCCAACTCAGTGCCGGTGTAAGACTCAGGAGAATATTCAAAGGAAACCTTGGTGCCCGGAACCTCGGAGATTAAATCAAGACATAACTGCGCACCATCGGTTGCAATTTTCTTGATGCCTTCTTTATCAAGTCCGAAGACCACCCGACGCTGCAGAGTTGAAGTTGAGTTGTAAAGGTGAACGATCGCTTGCTTTGAACCTTTGATTGCTTCATAGGTGCGACGGATTAAAGGTTCGCGCGCTTGGGTTAACACCTGAATGATTACATCATCAGGGATCATTTCCTCATCAATGATTTTGCGAACAAAATCGAAATCGGTTTGAGATGCAGATGGAAAACCAACTTCGATCTCCTTGTAACCCATTTCTACCAATAACTTGAACATCGCTAACTTGCGCGGAGTATCCATCGGATCGATCAACGCTTGATTGCCATCGCGCAGATCAACAGAACACCATTGTGGCGCCTTGGTCATCTGCTTAGTCGGCCAGGTGCGATCCTTTAGATCTACTGGAATAAATGATGAATAGCGATGAACCGGCATTGCCGATGGTTTTTGATCAGGGAAATTCTTTTCTTGAGACATTTACTTCAGCTCCTAATTTTTGGGTTTTGTCGGGTTTTACCGGTGCGACAAACCCCGCGGCGAGGGGACCGGCTTACTTGGCCCCGCCACGGCAGCGAAGGAGGAGGCTGCGAAGTGTCACGGTTAACAACATGGTGAAATAGTAACGCGCAGCGTTACTTCTGAGCAAGTAAGCGTCAACGTCGGTTTAAAAGACGTGAATCTGCTCCATTGCTTCCATAATTTTCACAGTTTCGGCCAGGCTCAAGATAGGACTTTCAGTAAGTCCTTTAGCGATGCACTCTTCAACGTGAATTGCTTGATACTGCATTCCACGTCCATCTATCTTCTCTTCATATTTACGAATTAATTTATGTTGGCTGTCATAGATGCTAAATGATGTCTGTTGGAAGAACCAGGGATCAATCTCAATTCTTCCCTTTGTGCCGTGTATCGCTGCGGTGATTGTTCCAGCCATAGTCATACAAGAGTTAATTAGCGCCAGACTGCCGTTGTTATATTGCAAGACTGCAGCAGTTGCGGAATCAACACCGGTATCGGTCATTATCGATTTTCCGCTTACTGAATCTGGAAATCCAAGGGTGCGAATTGCCATATGCATCGGATAAATACCTAAGTCGTAATGCGCTCCGCCGCCTTGTTCGCGATTCCAAAGACGTGGTGCGCGCTCGATCGGCAAGAACTGGCTGTGATCGGCGTAAACAAAATGTGGGGTGCCGATTTCGCCGGCTTCAATCGCTGCAAACACCGCCACCATCGTGGGTAAGAAACGCGTCCACATCGCTTCCATTACAAATACGTTTTTGCGTTTTGCAGCAGCATAAATCTCGTGGGCGTCGGCTGCGTTCATGGTGAATGGTTTTTCCAGCAGTACATGCTTTCCGGCTTCGATTGCAAGCAAGGCATGATCGCGGTGCAAGGTTTGTACCGTTGAAATATAAATTACATCTACTTCGGGATCTGCCACCAGCGCTGCGTAATCAGGATGGCGATTAGGGATGTTGAATTTGTCGGCAAAAGCGTTGGTGCGCGCCATATCGCGCGTAGCAACTGCTTGGATCTTTAGCCCCGCGTGACCAAAATCAGTCGCGATGATGTCAGCGATACCGCCTGCTCCTAAATAACCCCAACGTAAAGCCATACTGCTCCCTAATTAAACCGAAATGTAAATTATGGAATAAGTGTATTGGCGAAAATCTGCCAAGCAAGTAGCGATTTCGCAACAAGGGATAGCGTTATATAAGTGCGCTCTCCCCGCAAATAATCTGCCCATTTGCCGACCTTCTTATATTGCAGAAATTGCACGAGTGCGAATGAGTTAAAGAGTACGAAAATTGTTAAGACGATGAAATATACGAAGGTTGGCGCTTTATTTTCGCCAGCTCCACCAATGGCAAAGACATAGAAGACCAGAGCAAGCCACGGAACTATGCCGGCAATGCAGCCGAAGATAAATGGAACCCAACCGCCGTTACCTGGCTCTTCATATTTCTCTTGGAGCCAGCCAAATAAAATCATGGAAGCGTTGACTCCGAAGATTGAAATCAGAGCAGTGATATCTGAAATTCCAGTTACTTGTGCAATCAGGACAATCATTACAGAAGAGCTAATTGAGTATTCAACCCAACGGAAGAAGTTTCGATGGGCGGCTAGGCCTGCGATATATCGCGGAAAGAATTTAGGGCTAACGACTATAAAGTGGGCAAGAGATGAAAGCCCCAAGAAGATTGCGACACCGATTGCAAGTGGTGCGTCGAACAAGACGATTAGATCGCCATAGGTGCTTCCCGGAGGACCCGACATGTATCGCGCAGTGATTGGCAGAGTGAAATCTGAGGAGAGTGCAAGAACTGCCACCATCTGTGCAAAGTGAAGAACGCCTGCGATTAAGTTGATGCGGCGCAGTCCGCGATCTGTTATCTCTTTAGCCATACCAATAAAGTAACAGCGAATTAGCAATTTATAGCGTTAAAGAACCGGCAAATACCGATCTAATTCGTAGGCGCTGACCTGGCGGCGATAATCCTGCCATTCGGCTCGCTTATTTCGCAGAACATATTCGAATACGTGCTCGCCCAAAGTTTCGCGAACCAGATCACTCTTCTCCATAACTGCGATCGCTTCGTTGAGGTTGGCCGGCAAGGGCTCAGGAGCGGCGGCGTTATCAACTAATTCATACTTTTCTTCAATACCTTTTAGGCCGGCGGCCAACATAACTGCATATGCCAAGTAAGGGTTGCAAGCTGAATCGGGAGAACGAAATTCAATGCGGGTTGAATTCTCTTTATTTGGTTTATACATCGGAATTCGCACCAAGGCGCTGCGATTGTTGTGGCCCCAGTTGATTAAAGCCGGAGCTTCTCCCCCACCTTGCAGTCGCTTATATGAATTAACCCATTGATTTGTGACTGCTGTAATTTCTGATGAGTGCTTCAAAATACCGGCGATAAAGAAGCGCGCAACTTTAGATAAATTGAATTCGGCGGAAGCATCATAGAAAGCATTCTTTTCGCCTTCAAAGAGCGAAACGTGGGTATGCATTCCGCTGCCAGGATGATCAGTAAAAGGCTTTGGCATAAATGAGGCATAGAAACCTTGTTCCAGAGCCACTTCTTTAATTACATGGCGGAAAGTCATGATGTTATCTGCGGTGCTTAAGGCATCGGCGTAGCGCAGATCAATTTCTTGCTGACCAGGAGCGCCTTCGTGATGGCTAAATTCAACTGAGATTCCCATTGCCTCGAGCATGGTGATCGCCTGGCGACGGAAGTCATGGCCCACAACCGCTGGTGTGTGATCAAAGTACCCACCTTGATCAACCGGGATTGGTTGTTCACCTTTTACTGGCGCTGATTTAAATAAGAAGAATTCAATTTCAGGGTGGGTGTAACAGGTGTAACCCATCTGCGCTGCTTTATTTAATGTGCGACGGAGAACATTGCGCGGATCGGCATGCGATGGCGATCCATCTGGCATGGTGATATCGCAGAACATACGAGCTGCACCTGGTGATTCAGTGCGCCAAGGCAAGATCGAAAATGTTGCAGGATCTGGCTTTGCCAACATATCTGATTCAGTAACGCGTGCAAATCCTTCAATCGCCGAACCATCAAAGCCGATACCTTCATCAAAGGCATTTGCAAGTTCGGCAGGTGCGATCGCAACAGATTTTAAATAACCCAGCACATCGGTAAACCACAAACGGATAAAGCGAATATTGCGCTCTTCGATTGTGCGCAGCACAAACTCTTGCTGCTTACTCATCTGTGAATCTTTTTGGGAAGTGTTGTCGGACATAGCCCACATCTTGCCAAGGCCAAGTTACGGCTGTGTTACGAACCCTCTTGCCAGCGCGAAGTCATTGGAAGTCTGCGGTCTTTTCCAAAAGCCCGCTTGGAAACCTTTGTGCCAGGTGGGTATTGGCGCCGTTTATATTCGGCCTTATCCACCATTGCGATAACTCGGCGAACCAATGCCTCATCAAAGCCCGCTGCAATTAGCGCGGCCGATCCTTGATCATCATCGACATAGGCCGTCAATATGCGATCGAGTAATAAGTAATCGGGAAGTGAATCCGAATCTTTCTGGTCGGGGCGCAGTTCTGCACTTGGCTCTTTCTCAATTGAATTAACCGGAATTGGCGCCGCCTCACCGCGTTTGCCCGCAACTTCATTTCGCCAACGCGCCAGCGCCCAAACATCGGTCTTGTAAATATCTTTTATCGGCGCAAAGCCACCAACAGCATCGCCATAAAGCGTTGAATACCCAACGGCCAGCTCTGATTTATTGCCAGTTGCTAAAACCAGGTGTCCTTCTTGGTTCGAGATTCCCATCAGCGTTGTGCCGCGCACCCGCGCCTGCAGATTCTCTTCTGCCAACCCCTTCAAAACCAAGTTATTCATATAGGCATCAACCATTGGGGCAATTGACACGGTGCGAAAATGAATACCGGTGGCATCGGCTAAAGCTTGGGCATCAGAAATTGAATGATCGGAAGAGTATTTACTTGGCATAGCAACGCCATTTACTCGCTTGGCACCTAGGGCATCGATTGCGATTGCAGCAACTAGTGCGGAATCAATGCCGCCAGATAGGCCAACAACGACGCTACGGAAACCATTCTTTTCTACATAATCTCTTAACCCGATTACCAACGCCTGCCAGATCTCTTCGCGATCATCTAATCGAACCGCAACGCCCGGAATCAATGCGCGATCAACGCTGACCTGATCTTCTGAAATCACAACATCGGGTGAACTTGTATTAGTTGCCACATCTAAATCGACAAGTGCAACGCCATCTTCAAATTGAGGAGCTCGCGCAATTACCACTCCATCTTTATCAACGACAATGCTGTCGCCATCAAAGACCAGATCATCTTGGCCGCCAGTCATATTTACATAGACAAGTGGCGCACCCGCTTGGCGAGCGCGTTTGGTTACTAAAGCCAGGCGCACATCATCTTTTGCGCGTTCATAGGGAGAACCATTGGGAACGATAACTAGCCCTGGTTTACGTGCGGCAAGTTCTGAGGTAATTCCGCCATCGATCCAAAGGTCCTCACAAATCGCAATTCCGATATCAACGCCGTGGATGCGAACCACCAGGGTCTTATCGCCCGGCACAAAGTTGCGGAACTCATCAAAGACTCCGTAGTTCGGCAAGTGGCATTTGGCATAACGCGCTTTGATCTCGCCACCAGAAATCACCGCCACCATATTTTGTGGCGCACCATTTACTTGATCTAGATAACCAACGATTGCCACGGTCTTGCCGGTCAAAGTCTTAGCAAGTTCAGCGAGCGCTCTCTGGCTAGCCAATTGAAAGGAGGGGCGCAGCGCTAAATCTTCTACTGGATATCCCGTTAAAACCATCTCGGGAAAGACGACAACATGTGCGCCCGCATCTTGGGCGGTCTTAAAGTTCTCGCGCACCAAGGCAGCGTTGGCAACCAGGTCACCGACTGTTGGGTTGACCTGGGCGAGGGCCACTCGCAACTTCATACTTCAAGAGTAATGGAATACGCTGTACTCCCGTACCCTCACGAAAATACCCGGAGACTTCTCGCGAAGCTTCGAGGCTGGAGGAAGCAATGAGCACAACGACCCTTTATGGCGGTGCATCCCATCGCCGCGTCACGATTCTAGATTTGAAGAAGGCCAAGGCCGCTGGCGAAAAATGGGCGATGCTTACTTCTTATGAGCAGATGACCGCCGAGATTTTTGATCAAGCCGGAATCCCTGTCCTGCTAGTCGGCGATAGCGCTGGCAACAATTTCCTCGGCGGTGAAAACACCATCGCCGTAACTGTCGATGAGTTAATCCCGCTAACCCGCGCCGTAGTTCGCGCCTCAAAGCGCGCAATGGTGATCGCAGATCTGCCCTTTGGTTCATACGAGAATTCAGCCGAGCAAGCCCTCGCCACTTCAACGCGCTTCTTTAAAGAGGCTGGGGCGATGGCAGTTAAATTAGAAGGCGCTCATATCGCAACTATTGAAAAATTAACCTCCGCCGGAATCCCAGTGATGGGCCACTTAGGCCTTACCCCACAATCACTTCATCAACTTGGTGGCTATCGCGTCCAAGGGCGCGAAGATGGCGAAGCGATTTTGCAAGCAGCACTTGCCTTAGAAAAAGCCGGAGCCTTTGCCATTGTTCTTGAGTTAGTACCAACAGAGTTGGCGGCAAAAATTACCGATGCACTTTCAATTCCGACTATCGGAATTGGAGCTGGGGTCAATTGCGATGCCCAAGTATTGGTTTGGACAGATTTGGTTGGCTTAACTGCCAAGCCGCCGAAGTTAGCAAAGGCATATCGCAACTTGCGCCAAGAGATAACAGGCGCTGCCCAAGAATTTGCCGCCGATGTGCGTGGGGGAACTTTCCCTGGAGCCGAAAATACCTTTAACTAGGCGACGTGTCTGAATCTGCGCCAGAAAATAAGTGGGCTCGCTTTGCTATCGATCTAACCCCGCTTAAAAAATACCCCGACTTCCGCAATTTATGGGCATCCGGGCTGATCACCTACCTCGGTTCGATGATTACCTACGTCGCTGTCCCCTTTCAAATCAAAGAGCTGACCAACTCTTACATCGCAGTTGGGCTTTCTGGTGTAATTGAAATCGTTCCGCTGATCCTCTTCGGTTTATATGGCGGGGTCTTAGCCGATTATGTCGACCGCAAAAAAATGGTCTGGGCCACCGAGTTCGCCTCGTTGGTCTTGGTCGCCATCCTCTTGGTCAACTCGCTGCTGCCCAACCCGAATCTCATTCTTATCTATGTAGTCATTGGCTTGTTTGCTGCAGTCAATGGCCTGCAACGTCCAAGTGCCGATGCCATCTTGCCGCGATTGGTTGGGCATGCCGATCTGCCGGCGGCGAGTGCACTGATGTCACTGCGTTGGCAGCTAGGTGTGATCATCGGGCCGACAATTGGTGGAATATTAATTTCAACTTTCTCAATCTCTATCGGTTACATCGCAGATATTGCAACCTTCTTAATTTCACTTGCCTTTTTGACGCGAGTTAAAAATGTGCCCGCCAGCCCAGAGGCGGAAAAGCCATCTCTGGCAGGGTTATTGGAAGGTGTGCGATATGCATTTAGCAGACAAGATTTACTCGGAACTTATCTAATTGATTTAGCGGCGATGTTCTTTGCAATGCCAACAGCGCTAATTCCATTCTGGGCAGATCAACTCGGCACTCCTTGGGCCCTTGGTTTTCTCTATGCCGCCGGAACTGTTGGGTCAGTGGCGGTTACTCTGACGAGCGGATGGACAAAGCGCTACCGATTCCATGGTCGCGCAGTAATTTGGGCCGCCCTTGGTTGGGGCGCAGCGATTGCAATCGCCGGAACTTTCCATTCGCTGATCTTCGTCCTTCTCTTTCTGGCTTTGGCCGGGGCGGCCGACATGGTCAGCGCACTATTTCGCGGCAACATCTGGAACCAGACGATTCCCGATTCTTTCCGTGGACGACTTGCAGGTATCGAACTACTTTCATATTCCGTCGGACCGCTGGCCGGACAGATGCGCGCTGCATCAATGGCGGCGGTTACTAGCTTGAACTTCTCAGTAACTTTTGGCGGGGTTCTCTGCGTACTTTCGGTGGCAATTTTGGCCGTATTTCTGCCGAAATTCCGAAAATATGATGTCGAAACCAACGAATATGCGGTTGCAATGCGGAAATTTCGCGCTGAAGATGGAAATTCGCCAGAAAATCGCCCAAATTAGTAAAAGTAAATCCGAAATTGAGAGTTTGGGGCGAAATTTCGGCGAAAAAATTCGGTAATTCGGTAACTGAAATCGTTAAATTTTTCTTAAATGCACAAAATAATTAAAAAATAAATTGCGACACGCACTGCGTTTTTTCTCACTATGTACTAGCAATATTTTGATATATCCGTCAGACTTATCCACGAACAGGTTTGGGTGACGGATCCGAACCATTCCGATAGGAGAAGTACGTGGCCGCAGCTAAGAAAGCAGCACCAAAGAAGCGTCGCAAGAAGGCAGCAGCTCCAGCAGCAGCTCCAA
>Ga0214919_10001663_pt1 | contig 35908 bp, 26 predicted proteins | sample LL1503_MetaG_FD_177994 | JGI IMG/M metagenome (GOLD analysis project Ga0214919, IMG submission 177994) | Freshwater microbial communities from Lake Lanier, Atlanta, Georgia, United States - LL-1503 | ecosystem: Environmental > Aquatic > Freshwater > Lake | place: USA: Georgia | collected...
TAACTTCTACTATTTCATCTTCGTCATATTCAGTTTCAACATCAGTTTCAACATCAGAATCTGAATTTTTTTCTATTTCTTTTTTTTTATTTTTATTATCTTTACTTTCATCATCTTCATCATCTTCATCATCTTTATATTTATCATCTTTATATTTTGTTTTAGGTATAATACCACTTAATAAATCTGATAAATCATCATCATCATTATATTTATAATCATCATTATCAATCTCGTCGTTCTCATCTTCATCTAAAACATCAATATCATCAATATTTCTGGTTACATCTAATAATGATTTTCTTTTATCATAATCTAAATATTTTGACATTTTTTTTTCATCATTATCAATTTCTGTAAAATCTTTAAAACCCTCTGAATTCTCTGAATCCTCTGAATCTTCTGAATCTTTTGAATTTTCTTTTAGAGAAGATTTATTTTTATTTTTAGCACCACCTTCAATATTATATAAATCTTCATTATGATTACCTTTTTCACCGTTTTCCCAGTTTTCCCCGTTTTCATTATTAAATACTAATTCATTATCTGCACCAATCATTTGAATTAAATTACCAGCATTATCTTTATTTGAAATAATTAACTTATCACCTAATTTTGCAGACATTGCTTTTGTTATTAATGATGGCTCAATTGTAAAAGAATCTGTTTTTGGATTATATATCATATTTTGTAGAACTTCTGGAAAAATAACTTTTGATGTTTTTGGCATTATACGTATATTTTCTCCATTGTAAATCATTGTGGTAGTAAGTAAATCTTGCTCTTTAAGATTTTTATAAGCTTCTAATAATACTTCATTTATTTTAGGTAATTTATCATTATTATTGTTCTCTACACTATTAATATTATAATCTTCATTTTCTATAATAGGTACTATCCTGCTTATACCGCCAAATGTAGGTATATCTTTATTTTTATAAAATAAGAAATACATAGAGTTACCCAATTTATTTATATCTTGATCTCCATTAGGTAGATTAGTCCATACACCAGTGTCTGTTTTATCAATAATATCTAAAGTTTTTCCATCTAAATGATTATAACAGGATTTATTTGGTGTATTTATGAATACCCTAGCTCCAGGTACTAATCTACTATGTAAATCCATTAATTGAATATCACGTTCTGGTAATTCTACATTCGGTTGGTATTCTGGTATTCCTAATGGAAAAGCAAAATTCATAAGAGGTGATAACATTTGCTTTTCAGACGGTGTTAAATTATAAGTTCTATAATGTTTTAAAAGAGCACTTTTCAAATTTGCATACTGGTGTTCATTAATTATACCAACTTTAGAAATATGTGGATGAACTTGAAATTTACTAAAAATAGGATGTGTATTTTTATCTAATCTGAAAACTATAATTTTATTAGGTTGGTTGATAGAATTATTAATAGAATTATTATTTAATGTTGTAACTAAAACACCATATAATTTATTATTAGAAGTATTTATTAAAATACTACCAGGGTTAAAATCTGTCATTTCTATTTATTATTATTAAAGTTATTATTTATTTTATATAATTATTTTTAATTTATAATAACTAATAACTAATATTTAATAACAAATAAAACTTAATAATTAGAGATATTAATTTCTTAAAGTTTAATCTTATATTTTATATTGGTTTATATTAATAATAATAAAAATAATAATAAAAATAATAACTTTGTTAAATAATATTATTAGTAAATAATATTATTAAATAATAAAAATAGAAATATATAATAATAAAACAAAAAATGGCATATTATTGGTTATACAATACATCAAATGATAACATTTATATTTTGATATTAATAATTGTTATGCTTGGTTTAATAATAATAAATTTTAAATTGTGGACAAGAAAAACAGATAGATTTGGTGATGTCAGTAGTGCAAAATGGATAAATTTAGCTACAGGTAATGAATTTAATGTAACTCAAGCAATGTATAATGATTCTTTAATTCAAGCAGCTTCATATACATCAAATAAAACTGGACAAACAACAATAAATGGTAATACTTATACTTATGTATCACCATCTCCTTTTGGAATAAATAATTCAATATTTGATACCTCTACTTTTAATAATACTGAGGGTGCATTACCTGATGAGTTAAAATTTATTTTTATATATGTTACACAAACAACATCATCATCTACAAAACCACAAACAACATCATCTACACCAACAACTACAAAAGTAACAGGTGCTTGGATAAGTCTAAAAGGTAATCCGGTTAATGTAACTCAAGAAATATATAATATGTCTGTTCAACAAGGATTAAATACTAATTATAATAAAATAAATACTGGTTCAATATTAATTAATGGTATTACTTATAATTATCTATCGCCATCTCCTTTTAGATATGGTAATGCTAATTATAATATAATAAAAGATGTTCAAGGACTTTATACTAGTCAATCTTCAAATCCTAATGATCCAAATTTTATTTATATATATGTAAATTCGAATTCAATCCCTCAATCATCAATTCCTCAAACAACAAAACCTCAATCATCAATTCCTCAATCATCAATTCCTCAAGCATCAATTCCTCAATCATCAATTCCTCAATCATCAAATCCTCAATCATCAATTCAAACACAAACAACATCAATTTCACAAACTCCTACACAACAACCATGCATAACATTGCCATTATGCATAGAACCGCCAACACAGCCGCAAACTACTACTTATGATAATCCATTGAATCCAAATTTTTATATTAGTAAAGAAGAAGAAGCTAGAAGAAATGCTTGGTCACAATTAGATGGTAATGAAGAATCTTTACCTAATACTAATGGAACAAACCCTACTTATCAAAATGATATTTTATATAATCCAAACAATGGAGGTTTATTAAATAATAGTGGTAATCGGCTAAATTTAGCATTAACTTATTCAACTATAGGCGATTATGCAACAATAGATTCTTTAGGAGCAAAATTAACAGATACAATTGGTGGTATAAATTCAAATTTAGGTTATACAGTATTAGATGAACAACTAGGTACATTTAATAATTATAGTAATACAGTACCTAATTCACCAAATCCAAATACATATGACAATACTGCAAATTATAATACTGGTATGAATCCTTATACAGTAAATGGTAGATCATCTGGTTCTGGCACTGTATCTTCTGTTGGTTCTGGAACTAGTGGTAAATATACTCACGATAATAACCCAATATTTATGCAAAAAGATTTTGAGGGAGTATCAAATATATTTGCACCAAATATATATATTTCTAATCCACCTTTAACAGAAGATGGTAATCCTGATATTTCTTTTCAAATGTAAATAATATATAAACAAAATCTAAACAAAATCTAAACAAAATAATATCTAAATAAATTATAAATATAATAAATAATATTTATAAATTTTTTAAAATTATAATAATAAAAATTAAAAATTAAAAATGTCAAATTCTAATCAACCAATAAGAAAATCTACATATTCTGCAAATACATTTATGATAATTGCTGGTGTATTATGCCTTGTATATATAATTGTATATCTGTATCAACAATATCAAACAATAAAAGCACTTACTACAACTGTAACTAAACCATATACAATGTGCCCTGATTATTGGGATTCTATTGGTAATGGTCAATGTCAAAATACAAATGGGTTAGGATCTTGTAGTAATAGACCTGGAAGCAATATTGTAGATTTTGGCAGTTCTGTTTTTACTGATAAAAATATAGGTGATTATACAAAATGCAAATGGGCAAATGCTTGTAATGTATCTTGGGGTAATATAAATAAACTATGTTGAAGTTTTTGCGAAAACTTCACTAAAAGCTTTTAAAAACTTCAATAAAAGCTTGTAAAATTATTTTTTTATTTTTTATAATTTATTTTTTATAATTTTATTAAACTTAAAAATTGAAATTATATGTAAAATATAATTTAATATATTATTTATAAATTTATAATTTATAAAATTAATTTTAAAAATTGAAATTATTTTTTATTCAAAAATAATTATAAATAATTATAAATAATTATAAATAATTTAATAATAAAAATAAGATATAAAATATATAATTCAAATATATAAATCTTTATATAAATCTTTATATAAATTTTTATATAAATCTTTATATATAAATCTTTATTATAATGCAACATACGAAAGCTCATGGTGTGTTATCGACTTTTCGTGTATCTGGTGAGTCTAAAAAAAATGTATTATCTCAAGGAGGAATACAATGTAAGCCAGGTAAATGGTTTATTCCAGATGAAAGCTATGTTAAATTTCTTGAAACAATAAATGAAGATTTAATTATTGAAAATCCAAAAAAAATGCATTTTTTAGAAGTACCTAATGATAAATTTAATATGTTTAAGGTTGATGTAGATTTACGTTTTACAGCAACTGAAGAAGAATTGAAAAATAGGAAAAATTTTAAACGTAGATATACAGAAGATTTTGTAGATACACTTATTAATACTATTGCTTATAATATAAATGAAGTAATTAATATTAAATCTAATTTTAATATTTATGTTCAAGAAAAGAGTGAGCCACGTATAAATCATAATAATGAGATTAAAGATGGATTACATATAATTATTCCAGGTTTAGTTATGTCAAATACTGCATTATTTTATATTAGAGAACAAATTATTCAATGTGATGATCTAAAAGATATGATAATTAAAATCGAAAATACAAGTGATATAAATGATGTTATTGATAAAAGAATTATTTATCCTAATGCCTGGTATGTTTATGGATGTGGAAAACCAGATGACAATGGTGATTTTTATAAAGTAACAAAGATTTTTAAAATAAGTAAAAAAAATGACGATATTACAATTAAAAAACAATCTGATAAAAAACAATCTGATAAAACTATTTTAGATTATATTAAATTATTTTCAAACTTTGGTAAAGTTACAAATGTTGAATATTTGATTGATTTTGAAGAAGATGATATATCATCAAAATATAAATATAGTAAAGAACCAACATTTGGTATAAAAGAGAAAATATGTATGCTTCGCAATTATGCACAAAATCAAACAAATTTTCGTAGAATTACATCATTATCAAAATTAGAAACTAAACCTTTTTTAAATTGTTTAAAACCAGAAAGAGCAAATGATTGGTCTGATTGGAAAAAAATAGGAATTTGTTTATATAATATGGATGACCGTAATTATGATATTTGGCGTGCATGGAGCTCACAATCTGAAAAATATAATGAAGATGCCTGTATTAAAGCTTGGTATACTGAATTTCCAAAATGTGGTAAATATAATTTAGGTTTAAATAAACTTAAAGAACTTGCAAAGCATGATAATTTAGCAGAATATGAAAAAATTATTGATATTAATAAATTAAATTTCTTTGATAAATGGATTTATGCACATGCAAAAGAAACCCATATTAAGACACTTAGTATTAGTACTTTATCAACTTTTATCAAAGATTATATTAAAGATTATGCAAATTTTTATATAGCTTGCGCTTGTCCTGGTACAAGTCCAATTTGGTATAAATTTGATAATCATAAATGGACAGAAGATAAAGCTGCAAATAAAATATATATGCTTATGACTGAAGAATTACATAAAGAATTAATAAAAGTTCATGAAGATCTTAAAAATAAAGTATTTAGAGATCAAAATGATGAACAACAACGATTAGAGTCTAATCGTACGAATACTGCAAATACTAACATTGATCTAATAAATATTAGTAATAGTAATAGTGAAGAAAATGAGAGTTTATTATCATATCAGCGTCATTTAATAGATGATAGAGATACAGATGGAACTGTAGAAGAACAAAAAAAACGCTATTTAGAAAATCAGCATACAAAGTCTTGTTTAACTAAATGTGGTGGTATATTAGAGTTTCTAAGTACCCCACAAAATAAAAAAAAAATTATTGAAGATTTAAGTCAAAAATGCTATGATGAAGAATTTTATACAAATTTAGATGAAAATCGTAATATATTCGTTTGTAATAATGGAGTTCTTGATTTAGAACAATGTATATTTCGTAATGGTGAGCCAGCTGATATGATGACCATTAGTAGTAAAATAAATTTTCCTAAAGATGTTGATTCTTTGGAAGCCCAGGAAATGATATTATCAATTCAAGATTGGTTGGATAGAATTTTTCCTGAAGATGAAGTTCAAGACTATGTTTTAAATTTATTTGCATTAAAAATATCAGGTAATTTATTCAAAGAATGGATACATATATTTACTGGTACCGGTGCTAATGGTAAATCGCAATTTTTTAAAATGATTAATAAAACATTTGGAGAATATTTTAAAACATTTGATAATACATTATTAAATACTGCTAAAAAAGATGCAAACTCTGCATCACCTGCAATCGCATCATTAAAAGGTTGCAGAATAGCTGTTACAACTGAACCTAAAGGTGGGCAACCATTTGAATCAGATAAAGTAAAAGAGCTTATTAGTGGTGATGAATTAGTAGGTAGGCATTTAAATAAAGATTTAATTAGATTTATACCGCAATATGCAATGATGATGCAATGTAATGATATACCTAGAAATGAATCTACTGATGATGGTTTTTGGAGAAAAATGTTTATTATACCTTGTCCTGCTAAATTCATAAGTAAAGAAGAGGATTTTTATAAATTGAATGATCCTGTTAAATTTCCATTTCATTGTAAGGCTGAAAATCAAGAAGAACTTTATAGTGATTGGGCTCCGTATTTCTTATATTTATTATTTGAGCGATTTAAGGAATTAAAGAGATGTAATTATAAATTTAATGTCCCTGATAAAGTAAAAATTGCTGTAAAAGAATATCAAGAAGAAGCAAGCACTTATACACAATTCTTTAATGATAAAATTGTTGAGGCTCCTGGATATAAAATTGATAGCAATACATTATATAGTGAATTTCAAATATTTGTTGGAAGAGATTTTAGAACACAAAAATCTGTATTTTTAAAACAAATGGAAAGATATATTGGAAAAGCAAAAGGGAGAAATAAAGAATATTATAATTTTAAATTATTTGGTAGTTCAGGTGATTTAATTGATACAGAGAATAATGCTATTGATGAAGAATAATTTTAGCTGACAAAGTATAAAAATATTCCTACAACTATTATTGCAATAATCAAACCATATAAAATATTACGATATAAAGCAATTGTTTTATTATTATTATTATTTTGTGTTAAAAAATTTTTAAAATTATATTGATTTATAAATACATCATTTTCATTTTTTTCAAAAGATTTTGAAGTACTTTGTAATTCATTTTTTTTACTACTTAAAATATCATCGGTTATAGATTTAGTAAATGATTGTTGATTTATTAAATCTTGTTTATTTAATAATAAATGTAAAGTATCGTCAATAGTTGATTTTCTATATTTTATATCTTCAATTAATAATTTACTTTCACTGATTATTTTTGATTGTAAGCCACTTATAAAACTATTTAAATCTATAGTAGAATTATTATTTATATAACCATCAATAAATAATTTACTACAAGATGAATTTATACCATTAACTATACATTGAGGGTAATTATTTGATGATGCTGTAGCATTAGGTAATCCTGTATTAGGTATTGGAGTATTAGGTAATCCAGTTCTTATTTCACATAAATTTAAGGAACTTGATGAATCGCAAAATTTACCATTATTATCTACATTAATTGAAGGGTTTATTTTTGAATATCTATTAATTATTCTATTATAATCGACTATTTGACTATTTACAGCTGTTTTAATTGGTGCATCTGGTATATCAGTATCACTAAAAATACTTAAATTGCTATCATAAAAATTTTCAATATTTTCTCTTTTATCACCACAATAATATGTAATTAATCCAATACATAAAATAAATATTAATAATAATAATATTTGATTTTCTGTTGTATTCATTTTATTATAATATTATTATAATATTATTATAATATTATTATAATATTATTTTGATATTGTTTTGATATTATTATAATATTATATAAAAATTATATAAAAAATATATAAATAATACAAAAATAAGTAAAAAATAAGTAAAAAATAACTAAGAAAATACTATTTATTTTCTATATATATTATCTACATTTTCCATATTGTTTAAATAATTTCTAGTAGATATTCCAGAAAAAGGGTCTTCTTCTTTTACTTCATTATGTGTATAATTAGATATATACATATTACGCCATCCTAATTCAGGAATACCTGTAGGATTACCACAACCTTTAATAGTTGTATATGTAGGATTATTAGTATATTTATTAAAATGTTGATGAAAATTAATAGCTGGTCCTACTCTATGTATGGGCATACCAGTATTTCTAAAAATTGTATGTTGATTTGATATGTTTAAATTATTTAAATTATCAGGAATTATATTTATGTGTTGGATTACTTTATTTTTATTAGGAATAGGATTAAGATTAGGATTAAAATTAGATTTCATTTTTTTAAATTTATTGTTATTTTGATATAAACAAGTTATTAAAATTAATGCTAGACATAAACATAGAAGGTAATTTAGAAATGCATTTTCCATTTTTAATTTAGTTTATTTTATATTATTATATTATATTATTATAATATTATATATATTTAAGAATTATATATATTTAAGAATTATATATATTTAAAAAATATATATATATTAATTAAAAATATTTATTAGTAAAATATATTCTAGAATTAAAAATGAAATATCTTATATTTAAAAAGGATTTATTTTATACATCAGATGAAGAATCTGATTCAAATGGTCAAACACGTAGTGTATCAGGATATAATGCAAAAACAATATCCAATACTAATATGCCTCACCAATATTTTAATAAAAAAATAGTTATTTATGGTCGTAATACATGCCCTTATTGCATAGGCATATTAGATTATTTTAAAAAATATCCTACATTAAATAAAAAAGTTTTATTTATTGATATAGAAGCAGAACCTTCTAGTTATTTTAGCAAGTCAAATCTATTAAATATATTGAAATCAAATGAAAAAACATTTAAAAAAAATCATACAACTGTACCAATAGTATTTTATAAAGGCGAATTTATTGGTGGTTCAGATGATAGTAAAAAATATTTTGATAGTGATATGTAGAATTTTTTTAGATGTATATGTATGTATATGTATGTATTTAATTATAATACTTGAAAAAGATCGTTCCATTCTGTGACACTTTCTTGTTCTTGAAAAATCATATTTTTTTTCATTTCAATATTTCTGTTTATTTTATGCCGCAATTTTTCATTTATACCTATACTAGATGCTAATTTTGCATAATCTTCTGATGTATTTACAATACATTCATCTAAACCCATTTTTCTATATAGACCACTAGTAAATCTCCCGTGTAAAAAATCTCCCTCTAAAGTAATTACTGGTATATTGTAATCAAATGCATCATATGATGTATTAAATCCACCAAATGGAAATGGATCTAGACATACATCGCAAATACTCACCAAATTTAAAAATTCATCTTTTTCTAGAGATCCATACCATCTCATTCTCTTTAGTTTTTCATCACCAATTATATGTTTAATTCTTTTCAAATGGCTTTTACAAAACGGGAATGTATTAGATAATAATATAATACCATTTGGGTCCAATTCTAAAATACGTGAAAGACAGTTTTCAAATTCTGGATTTAATTTATAAAATGTTTGCAAGCATACATAAAGGACTTGATTAGGTTTAAAACCATAATCTACCCTTTTTTTAAATTTCTGATTCTTGTATTTAGGATTATTATCAATGAATAGTTTATGAGGACTAATATAAAATGTTCCTAAACTTTTAAATAATATTAATTTTTCTGTATAATGTGATTGAGGATTGATATTATTTGTATCTAACATAGGTTCAAAATAGTTGCTAGATATGAAATAGTCAATTGTATCTATACCGCTGGTTTCACTATGTCCCCAAGTAGTGAGTTGTACTGATGCAATTCGTGAATATGCCAAAAGAGTTGGTAATAATTTCATACCAATATCTGGATATACAATAAAATCAAATTTATATGGTTCTAATATATTTCTAGCATTGGTTAAATTATTACCAAGATATATATAATTATTTTTAATACGTTCCATAAATACTTTAGCTATAATACCTTTAATAGATTCAAAAGGATAAAATGATGCAAAATATACATCATATATATTTCTATCTAGCTTACCTATTATACTTACTCTATCTCTTAGAACGCTAGTATCTGTTGTAAATGAATCACTAATAAAACATATTTTTTTTTTACTAGTGTTTTTGATACTAATACTTTGTGTATTAATTTGTGTATTAATTTGTGTATTTTTGTTGTATTTTTCTTTTAAAACTTTTTCAGCTAAATTTGGACTATAGTAATTTAACCAGGGACATATTTTTCTAAGTAATTTACAATAAGTAGCTAGAAGTAATATGCTATTTCGATTATGATAAGATGTTGCATAGGGCATACAAGTTTGATTACTTAGAAATACAAATTCATGTTCAGTAAAATTTAATCTAGAATCCCAATTTATAATAAAATATTCTAACATTTTTATATATACATCTCTTTGTTTATCTATTTCAATAGAATCTATGTTATTTTTATTATAATATGGAATATGAAAAAAAAACCATACAATAATATCTTTTGCATTAAGAAGTTTCAAAGACTTATAAAATCTAATACACCATTCTAAATTATTATATAAACCTTTTTCTAAAAATAATTTATCAACTTTAGATGAGCAATTTGCTACTAATTGTATTATAGATGGTCGCAAATGTTGAAATAGAAATGACATTGGTGTATTATCTATATCAACTTCATCTGTAATAGATAATAATCTAATTTTATTTAATAATTCTTTAAATATTGATTGTAATTTTAGTTGCATTTTATTTGTATCTAAATCTTTATGTCTAGTAGATACTATATTATGTATATGTTGTGATGCATAATTACGTAAAGTAAGAATATTATTATGATTTACTATTGTATTTTTATTCATTTATAAGTAATACAATTATAATAATACAATTATGATAATACAATTATATACTAACGTATTGTGATTATAATAAAAAAATATAAACTTATTAAACACTAAGAACTAAGAACTAAGCTCTAAGTTCTAAGTATTTTATAAGAGTTTTGTGTTATACATATCTTAATTCATTTTTTTACAGTAAAAATCTATCGCACAATTTAATAGATCTAATGTATTTATAATTTGCATTTCTTGATCGTAATTAAGAATATAATCAAATGGCTTTTTATTATTCCCAATTTTATATTGTTTGCATAAGTCTTGATAGATTTTTAGATATTTTCTAACATTGTAATCTTTATCAACTAATGTTTTTGCAAAATTAACGATAATATGAGGTGATTTATTTTCCATTTTTCTTATGAAAATATAATATTGTTCTTTAAATTAGTTATTTTTATATATAATTAAATTTCAATTTTTATTTATTTTTATCTTTTTATCTTATAATTTATAAATAATATATGAATATATAATAATATTCATAGAAAATAATAATTCATATATATACTTGATATATATATATATAAATTTATAAATTTATAACTTATAATTTATAATTTATATGAATGTCAAACCATAATATAAAAACAATTACTCTTAAACCAATTTTATCAAAAGATGCAATAAATAACAAAGAAGGTCAATATTTTTCAGAAAACCATTATACTGAATATAATCCAATAGTAAAATCAAATACAGATGTTTATGGTATTGAAGAAGATGGTACAAAAAAATTATTATTTAAATTTAGAAAAAATGTTATTCCAGATAAAATATGCATAGATGCTTATCATGCTTTAGAAAAGCATGCAAAACATAAAAATTCTAATAGAGGTGCTGCTGCTGGTAAATTAAAACTTAGTAAATTGCCAAGTCATGTTGGTAAGATTACTAAGACTGATAGTTTTCGAGTTTTTTATAAAACCAAAAGTGGGAAAGTATCTAGAGACAATATTAGTAATATTTCGCAAAGTAATATAGCTGGATATTACGATCGGCCAGATAGAAACAATTATAATAATAATAATAATAATAATAATAATAATAAGAATAATAAGAATAAAACAAAAAAAAAGTTAATACCTATGTGTAGAACTACACAATTTACAAAAAAAAATATTGAAAAATGGAACAATACTATTCCATTAATTAAAGAAGCAGATAAATTATTCAAAAAATTAGTACCAGATAGATATAAAATTCAATTAGATAGAGCAAATAAAACACCAAAATTTCAAATTGCAAATACAGCATATAGTACAATTACAATTAACTATAATTGGCGTACAGCTACTCATTGTGATAAAGGAGATTTAGATGAAGGATTTGGTAATTTAATTGTATTAGAGAAATCAAAATCAAAAAAATCAGAAAAAAGTAAAGATTACAATGGTGGTTATTTAGGTTTTCCTCGATGGGGTATATGTGTTGATGTTAGACAAGGAGATTTTTTGGCTATGGATGTTCATGAATTTCATTCTAATACTCCTATAATTGGTGATGGACGACTAAGCGTTGTCTGTTATTTAAGAAAAAAAATGATTAATTGTAAAAAATAATATGTATTCATAATATGTATTCATAATATGTATTCATAATAAATTACTATCTTAAATTATCACCTTTTAATATAAAAGCAGAATATTTAAAACTTTTCATATAAATATCCATACTACTATCAACAGATTGATATTCCATTGCTACTAATTGACACCCACATTCAAAAGGTATAGATGGATCATAATTATTATTAAAAAAATCACCTTCAATATGATTTATAATGATTGTTATTCCTTTTTTGTTAAATTCAATCAAATTACTTTTATTAAAACTCTTATCTATAATATCATTGTAAAGCAATCTTTGCATTCTATGGTTTGATTTATTATTTACATTATCCCATGAATAATTAACAACTTCATCTAAACCACTACCTTGAAACCCATCACTAGCTAAAATAATAACTTTACCACCACGATTATCAGAACCTACTAATTGAGACATTGGTATTCCTGCAATATTATCAGATTGTTGAAAACTATATTTACTATCTAATAATCTTTTACCAAAATATTTTACAATTAAAAATCCAATTAAATTTAGACAATTTAAATTGCTGTTTGTGTTTAACTTTAATCCTATAATTAATGGATCATCTGGATTATTAACACCTTCAGTACCTTCCGCAATTTTGAATGCATTATTATTAATAGTTTCGAAAATTCTTTCTAATGGTGTATCATTAACCATCATTTTCCATTCACCTACCATATAACCCATACTAACAACTGGAAATGCTTTATCTCCAAATTCACTATTAAATATATTAAATTCTAAATATCTTACACCACTTTGTAAAAGAGATAATACTATTTTTTCACTAGTATAATCATACATTTGGTATCCGCTATGTGCTGCATTGTAAGCACTTGCTACAAAATAATTTCCTAGAGTGAATGAATTTGAAGCATCCACAACTAAAGAACTAATTTGTTGATATCCTTGATATATAGACATATTACTAACTGCTCTTCCTACACGAAATGTTTGTGAAAATAAATACATTATTAATATTATTATTAATGCAGATGCAATACCAATTAATAGAGCATAATTTGTTGTAACTACTTCATATACTCCAGCTTCTTCTTTTGCTGTTTGAAATGATTCAGCATTATTTTCAGTTGAATTATTATTTGTTATGATAGTACTTTTTTTTGATTTATTATTAATTGATGGAGCTACTATATTATTATTTGGTATTGAATTTAATGATTTAGAATTATTTTTATTAGAAACTGATGGTGTGTTAGAAACAGGTTTTGTATTTGTAGTATTTTTATTAGACATCTTTCTATTCTAATATTTATTATTCTACTATTTATTAAGGTATTATTATTAGGTATTATTATTATATTTATCTATTAAATTATATAAAAAAACTTAATTTATAAAAATAAAAAAATACAAAAAAAATGCAAAAATATATAATAAAATTAAAAATTATTATATTTCTATAAATTATATTACATTAATAAGGATAAACTAAACATAAATAGAAAATGTCTACATCTAAAAATTCAAATAATGATTTTAATAAAAAAATTACTAATTCTATTTCTAATAGTAACGTGTTGCTAAAAATGTTTTGTTGTTTAACAATAATGGTTCTTATCTGTATTTTAATAGGTAATTATGCATTTAAAAACGGTATTTTAACTTGTGATCATTATGTATTTAATACTTATCTTTATATAATTCTTTCTATATTACTTGTATTTATAGTAGTATTACTTAATGATTACACTGGATTTTTCAATTCATTTTTAGTATCAATGTCTCAAGGAAATATATTTATAGTAATGATTATTCCATTATTATTATTGATTGGTTTGACACATGCATTACAGTCAATTGATCCTATCAATATTTTTGCTAGCAATATTATATGGTTATTATTAATAGTAATATTAAGTATATTTATAATACCAATTATTTGGCTAGGTAGATTAACAAATGTTGTCGGTTTAGCAGGTATATTAACTGTTCTGATTACACTAATTGTTGGAATAGCTGGATATTATTATGGAGATAAAATTGTTACATTTGATTGGGATAAATATTTAAATTATGCTTTAATTGCTCTAATAATAGTATCATTAATTGGAATATTTTTTATAAAAGATGGAAATACTTTTAGTCTGTTTTTTTTACTAATATCTATTATATCTTTAGCTATATTTGTACTACTACTTCTATCAAATCATAAAAAATTAAAAGAAAATTCAGATAAATGCATAGATGGTAAAGTTGTACCTAATTATCCTTATGAATCATTTGGTATATTTATAAAAATGCTTAATGTTTTTAAAGATTTAATTCGTATTCTAGGATATAGTAAATTACGAAGACGTTAATTCGTATGTTATTCTTAATCTAAATAAATTGCCTGTAGCATTAACTAAAGTCTCATTATCGAATGTTAAAATACCTATATTATTTACAGTTAAATAATTATCAGAAATATTTAACATTTCATAATATCCATTTTTTAATACAAAATTAAATATGCTAGTTCTATCTGCAGATATTAATTTATCATATACTAATTTTGTAGTTGAATCATAACTTATAAATGTATTTGTATTTTTATTTTGCAAAGTAAATTGATCATTAAATATATTAAAATTATTTCCACTAGCAGTATTATGTGGATTTACATAATATGGAGTACCGTCATCAATATTATCAGGTTTAACACCAACAATTCCATCTCCTGTTGTGAAAACTGTACCATCTGCATATGTAATTATATTAATAATATGCCTAAAAGGTAATTTATGTACTATAAATGTCATATTACTTTTTGCTTCAACTGTTATATTATCTGCATATGCTTTTAATACTTTATTTTCAGATGCTAAATATAATGGTGTTTCATCATTTGTTGCTCTCATACTTATCATATCACCTACATAATTTCTATCTACGATTTTTGGTTTTTCTATATACATTGCTTGATTTAATAAATCTTTATTAGATGATGCTAATTTTTCTAAATTAAATGAATTTGTATTCAATGTTATAAAAAAACCTGGTATTGATGCACTTTCTAAATACATTGAAATATTATTTAATGACCCGATTTTACTTAATCTAGGTATAAATAATTGATTTAAACCTATATTATATATTTTTTGTCCATTAGTATCTTTTGATGAGATAGTTCCTACATTAAATTGTAAAGATGTAGATATTTGTGTTAGATATGTTTTAAGAAGAGAATAAGATTCAATTGCAATAAGTATATTACCATAATTATAAAAGAAATCATTAAGTATATTTTGATTTGATTTTGTAATTGATTCATATATTTTACTGTAATCTATTATAGGTACTTCAGCCTCAGAAAATCTTAAACTTGCAGGCTTTAATCGAAAACTTGAATCTTTAAATATAACTATATAATTTTGCATATTTACATCATTAACTTGAAAATTCATAGTTGTCAATTGACATCCATAAAAAATAGATTCAGATGCATCATAGTTTTTACTTATAACATCTTCTGGATAATTAGGTTTAACTGTTGTCATACCTAATTTATTAAAACTAGTTAAATTATTAGTAAGATTAGGATCATTTAAAATTGTATCACCAATTGTATTTATATTTTCAAGAAAATAATTAATAGAATGATATGTTTTTTTAAAATAATTATTGCTATCTTTCTGTTGTGTCCCAGATAGTTTTTGATTATAATAATTTGTATAAATAGTATCATTTGGCATATTTATTGGTCCAAGATCACTATAATGATATATTTGATATAATTTTGATGTAGGTATTATATATTGTTCTAAATCAGTTCCAATATATTCAGGTGTTGAAAATAAAATTATTTTTTTGTGAAGATTACATAATTTTTCAAGATGGATAGGTATATTTGAAGATTTATATTTACTAGGATCTAGTAAAACATTACCTAAAATTTGCCCTATATATAGAGCTAAAATATTTATTGTATATTTATTACTTGTATTAAGAACAAAATGAATAATTAATGGATAATTTAGTTTTTTATCATCAATAGTAAATGCGTTTGTAAGAATAGTAGTTAATACTGATTTTATTTCAAGTGTATTTAAACTTGTAACTAATTTTTGACCATATACTGCAGTACCAACAACAGGTATTGCATTAATAGTAACATCTGATTCGCAAATAGGAATTTGAATATATCTAGCACCTGATTTTAATACTTTTGTTATCATATCATTACTAACATAATCATAATGTAGATTACCTACACAAGGCGTCATATAACTAGAACATATATAGTAATCACATAATTTATATTGTTGTGTAGGTTCAATTTCATAACATTGTTTTAATGGTTCTAGTTTAACTATTGTATCATAATTTAACTTACTAATAACATTAGTTGAACGTGATGAAAAATTATATTTATAAACAATATATACGAGGAATAATATTATAGGTATTGCTATGATTATATAAACAATTAAATTATTTTTTTCAGTATCTTTTACTTTTGAAATTATACTATCTACTAATGATGAACTTGTTGTTGGACGATAATTTTTATTTATTAATTTGCTTATGCTACTAGCTTTACTACCTCTATTATTTATATTATTATTATTTATACTACCTGTAACATTACTGTTATTAATTTTACTCATTATAAAAACAAAATTATTCTAATATATATTCTAATATATATTCTAATATCTATTCTAATATCTAATTGAAACAAAGAAAAATATATAAAAAAAATAATGCATAAATAATGCATAAAATTTATTTTGTATTTTGAAAAATAATAATTATAAAATTATTTATTTAACCAAATAAACTTACAATTACAACATTGATATTTAAAAGTCAAATCACTTTCACTAATTTTTTTATACAATACATTATTAATATTTTCATTACCAGTATCTAATATTTCTAGTTTTTGTTTTTCTTTATTAGTAATACATTCTGGATTAGGACAAGGAATAATATCTACATGTGGTAGAGTTGGATCTTTACATAAATAACTATCATTATTTTTATTAATATCTATTTTCTTAATATTATTAGATTTTGTATATACACATTTATATTCAGGTTCTTTTGTTATATCAATATTTTTTTTATAATTGCAATTATTACATATAAAACTTAAAATTTTATTAGAATTATCATCATTTAATATTTTTATAGATAAACTATTTTCACAATCTGGACAAAAATTCATTTTATTATAATGTAATTTAATATATATTATTAAATAGTAAGTTTTTGTTTATATTATTTAATTTTTATTTTTATTTCAATTTTTATTTCAAATTATAATTTTATTTCAAAATTTATTTCAAAATTTATTTCAAAATTTATTTAAAAATTTAATTTTATTATTTTTTTTAATTATAATTTAATTTTAATCTAACAATATAATAATAAAATAAAAATCTATAAAATATAATTAACTAATTAATTAATTAACTAAATATTTAATATATAATTATTAATCAATAGTATTTATAAAAATGCCTCAAAAACGTAAAAGCAATTTTCGCAAAAGTTCAAAAAAAACAATGCGTTCTCATAAAGGTGGTAAATCTACTGAATTTGATCCTAAAATTGCAGAAATGATGAAACAAATGGGTCTTCCACCCCAACCAAGTCAGATGGGTGGTAATGAATCAGCTCATATGTCTCCTAAAGCTCAAGAAATGATGAAAAAAATGGATCAACCAAATCAGATGGGTGGTAATAGTGATTCTACTCATATGCCTCCTAAAGCTCAAGAAATGTTGAAACAAATGAATCAAAAACAACTACCAAGTCAGATGGGTGGTAGCCCTGCATCTAGCATTGTAATGTCATCTTACGATTCTCCAGTAATGAATGATTATGTAATTGATCCACGTGTTAGAAGCAACGATGATACTTCTGGTTGTCAATTAGGTGGTAGTACTGCATCTGATATGGTAACATCTCAATTAAATGATGTTTCTCAAACAGTAAATTACCCTGAAGGTTATAAAGTAGATGGAGATATTAATAGTCTTAATTTGTATGCTCCTAGTGGAGGTGCAAAAAAGCATAAAAAACGTGGCAATAAAAAACGTAGTAATAAAAAAAGCGCCAAACGTAATAGTAAAAAACGTAATAGTAAAAAAAATAATAGTAAAAAAAATAATAATATGAATAAACATAATAATATAATGAAAGGTGGTCATGCATCAGATTGGATTTCTAGTCAATATTCTCTTGGAGATATAAATGGTAATGCAATGAATGGCAATACTAATGATTTTAGTGCTTCCCAAGGTGTATCTAGAGATATTTTAATGAATCCTCCTACTTTAGGTCTCGCTGGTTCTGGTTACCCAATGAGTCAATTAGAAGGTGCTAATGTACAATCTGTTGGCGCACCATTGGTTTAAATATATAGATATATAGATATATACATATATAGATATTTTAGATATATAGATATTTTAGATATATTTATTAATTTTGCATTTTTGCATTTTTTATTCAATCTGCCATTTATTACCACAATTCATACAAGTAATAAAATTCGTCATTGGCTCATCTGAGCTTCGTAATTGTATTTGTAAATAAATAGTTTTATTTTTATGACATCTAGGACATTCGAATATATCAGTAGCAGATTCTTGTAAAGACTCGTTTAACATTTTATCAACTTTTAGTTTTTCATCAATAATATCTGCCCATCTTTCAGGAAATAATTTATGAGTATCTATAAATGCCAAATCATATGGTAATATTGTACCATTTTTAATTTTTTCTATTAATTTTACATTATTTACATAACTTTTACTAATAAGATTAGAATAAATATTTTTAGATTTAGAAATATATATTTCCAAAAAATATGGATTGTCCCATAATGGAATAATATCTCGCATATTGCATTTTTCTATTGTATAATTATATATACCTTTTTCAATTATTTGAATTGTTTTTTTTGGTAATTTTATTTTATCAAATATTTTAATATTTATTTGTCTTTTAATATTAAGCTCTAATTCAGGAATAAGTACTGTTTTATTTTCAGATTTTAAAACATTTAAAATTATGTTAAAATCATCCATGTTTGTAGGTAATTGACATTTAAGAGGTTTAATTTTTTTTTGTCTAACTTTTTTTTTAATTTCAAAAGTATTATCATCTATATTTTGGTCTATATTATCTGTTATGTTATCTTCTAAATTTTCATCTTCAATACCAATATTCTGATCTTCATTTGCATCTTCATCATCATTTTTTTCTGTATCATTATCGGTATTATCTTCTTCTTCATCAATATCTTCAGTATCGTCAATTGCATTATTTGCATTATCATCTTCTTCAGCTTCCGCTTCTTCTTCTTCATCTTCTTCTTCATTATCAGATTCTTCATTATCAGTTTCGTCATTATCAGATTCGTCATCATTATCAGTTTCATCATCATTATCAGTTTCATCATCAGATTCATTATCAGAATAATCTATATTTTTATCTTCATCATTTTCTTCATCTTCTTGAATGTTATTTCTTTGAACATATTCAATATATTGATTTATATTAATTTTTTTAAAATAGTATGTTTCATTAGATAGACAAAATCCATATACATATCCTTTTATAACTATTTTTTCTTCTAAACATTCAATATTATATGATCCATCTACAATTTCAATAACATTTAAACTAGGGATATAAGTATCAAAGTTTAATTCTATATTATTTACTTTTATATCATTAGGAATATACATTAAGTATATAGTGCTATCATCATCATAATCAAAATATGCAAATACTACTGCATCGTTTTTAGTTTGATCATATTGGATATTTTTGTCATTTTTATCTTTATTTTTTTCCTTATTTTCTTTTTGTATTTCATTGTGAATAGTTTTTATTTTTGAACCATATTTACTATTTAAATATTCAATTGCAGATAAATCTTTTTTTTTACTAAGTGTTGCTATTTGTTTTTTCCATTCAATATTTTTAGAACTTAAACTTATTTCATTTTTATTATTGTTGAATATTAATGGATTTATATTTAAACTAGTCATTTACTTATGTATTACTAAATTTAATTCAATATTTATAAATATTTATTGAATACTATTATATAAATAAATTTAATCTTTATATTATTATTTTCAATTTTTATAATTAAATTTTTATTTATAAATATAAAAAAAACAACTTAAATATAAAAATGATAAAAAATAATAAATATTGATAACTAAATAATTAAATTAAAAATATAATATTTGCATTATAAAATGTTTAATCTAAATGAATATATTACTTCTATATCTCTAGAATCAATTAATCTGATAACACTTAAATATTATTCATCAAAATCGGATATTATGAATATATATGATACTAATTTTGAGTTTGATGAAAATATTGTACCTTTAATCACATCTGTATTAGAACTTAAACCAAATATAATTAATGCAAAACGATATTGTAACATAAATAGTGAATCTATAATTACTATTAGTAATGAAAATGAATTACCAAATAAATCACAGTTATCATATCCTTGTTTTTTTAGTGATATACAACAAAATAAATTAAATTCTCAAAATATTCAGGGTTATACACATAATTTAATAAATACAATACAACTTTTAGAAAAAGCAATACCAAAAGCAGGATTTAGAAAATCCCGCGCGCAAATCAAGGGAGCTCTACAGCTTTTAGAAAAAGCCGTGCCAAAACAGCTTTTAGAAAACTCCCACGCGCAAATCAAGGGACCTCTACAGCTTTTAGAAAAAGCCGTGCCAAAACAGCTTTTAGAAAACTCCCGCGCGCAAATCAAGGAACCTCTAGACAAGGGAGCTCGAGGGGCTGAAGCCCTCGTAAAGGGAGCCCTCGCAGATGAAGCCCTCGTAGAAAAATCTTTTCTAATTAGAATGTATAAATTAGAAAATAAAAAAGGTGAATTTAATTTAAATATTTTAAATGAAGAAGAAATAATTATTATTTTATGGAATTTAGAATTTGCAAATTTTCAAATTATAATAAATAAAAAAAAACCGAAAACATGCCAAATGCAAATAAATATATATATTACTGAAGATAATAATATTATAGTTTCAAAATTAGAACAAATTAATAAATTAATAGATAAAATTAATAAAATAATAAATAATAATATCTAGAATAATAATATCTATAATAAATAATAAATAACAAATTATAAAGAAATTATATATATAAAATAAAATGCTTGCAACAGATTTAAATGGGTTATGGTCAAGTTTGAAAAAAAATCAAATGTTTCATTTATTTATTCTTCTTGGTATATGTATTTTATTATATAAGATGATGATGAATTATGTAGAACCTAGAAATAATTTTGTAAATACAAATATTAATATGTTATATAATTTAACTGGTAAAAATAATATGCCAAATATGTATTGTAAAGATAAAGTTACCAATTTAGATGAAGCTATTATTCGTAATATGATTAATTTACCTAATAGAAATCCAGAAATGTTAACTACTAAACTAGTAGTTCCTGAACCAACTGCACCATCTGATGAAGAAAGACGTAAAACTAGAATGAGTATATTAAATATGTTTTATAGTACATTTGACGATGATTTGACAAGTATTAAAGCAAGACCACAGAATTTATACATTATACCTTAGAGAAATTTAATCATTTTTATTATTTTTAGATTTTTATTACTTTTTTAGATTTTTATTTAATTATTATTAGTTAGATAACTTTAACCAAAATAGGTTTATGGTCTGATGCCATATAATTAACTTTTGGTATTACAATATCTATTGGTGATTTCAGACTATCAATTACATGATCATTATGTTTTCTTCTATTAATACAACATGTTAATATATGTTTTCTATTAAAATAAAATTTTGTATTATCTAATGTAAAATAGTTTCTAGAACCACCAAATTCTTTAATGTCATAATTAAAGTCTCCAGATATGATATAACGCAGTTTTTCTTTTTTTTTCAATTTATCTTTTATATCTAGAAACATCTTATCCATCATTTCAAATTCTTCTTTTCTATAATAATGACCCATATGAACATTTATTAAACATATACCATTAGTAAATATTGTAGCCATCCATGGTCTTCCATTTTCAAATTCTCCAACTATTTTATCTTTTAATTTATATTTGTTATTCCAAAATGTAACAATAGTATCTAAACCTGATTTATGAATTTCATATTTCATAGTTTTTAGTCTAGATGATTCTTTTATAAGTTTGCTATAATCTGTGGCTTCTTGTAATGTAATAAAATCTAAAGTATTATCTAGTGTGATGCTAGAATCAAAAACATTAGACATATTATTAACACATACTGAAAAATGTTTTTTATTTGTTTTATCAGTATTATTATTACATAGAGACCAATTTTTAACAGCACCGGACATAGATTCCCAAGATATATTATAAGATAGAATATTTATAACATTTTTTGTTGATTTAGTTCTAGATGATTTAGTTCTAGATGATTTATGTTTTAGTGTTTTTTTTCTTATAATCATTTTATAGTTTTTTAATGTATTATATTATTATTGAATTATTGTATTACTGTATTATTATTTATAAATATAAAAATAAAAAAAATTTATTTATATTTTTTTACATTTGCATTTACAAAAACTGGACATTTATTTTATCAATTACGATAAAGAAATACGCAATCGCCGTTTGCCTTATGCAAAGCAATAAAACCTTCTTGAGTAATAATTATACGTCCAAATTTAGTGTTAAGTTTGCACCATTTGTTATTATGGTTTAAAAATTTCCATTTCCCATCCGCCGATGTGGATAAAATCAACCCTTCTGATGTTTTATATGTCGGGTTTTCCGATTGTTGTTGGGTGAATACAAACTTTTGTACCATCGGTGGCTGCACCATCGGTGGCTGCATCGGTTGAATTGGATGCATTGGACGACGCGGCTGTGAAAGCGGTGGCTGCGAAGTTTTACGTCTGGTATTTTCTATAGCTTCGATAATAGGGTTCTTACCCGAAAAGAACGACAAATTTTTTTTGTACAAGTCTTCCGGATTAAACTTTTCTTCATAATTCTCCATTTCGAAAAATCTATAAATTATAGAATTTAGTAATAAAGTATTATTGTATAAATAAAAATCAATTTTTATAATTTTTTGCAAAAAAAACTGAAAAAAATAATAAGCTAATAAGCTAATAAGCTAATAAGCTAATAAGCTAATAAGCTAATAATCTAATAATTACAAACCTAATGAACACAATAACGATATTTTTCTGTAACACCTGATGACACATTTTCAACAATTATTTTACAAATTTGTTTAGGTCTTAGACCTAAATATTTAGCCTGTACATCATCTCTTTTAATTGTAGGTATATTTGAATATACACAATCGTATTTTTTTATTACTTCTTGTGCTTCTTGTTTTGATAAAATTATATGTTTTGGTACAAATTGATGCTTGCTTACATTAAATTTGAAATTTTCTAGACCAAATACTTGAACAAAATAATTTTTTTTTATGAATAAATCATTAACATATTCTTCATCAACTTTATCTTTTACACCTATTTTCATTATAATATGACCTAAATTTAAAACTATTAATGTATCTTTTGTAGAAAGATGTTTTTCATAAATTTCCAAAATTTGGCTTGTTAGACTAGCAGTACCTTTGAATTTAGAATCCATTCGATATTTGACATATATTTTTTCAGTAGTTTCTGTTTTGGATTTATTATCAATTGGTTTTTCTAGAAATATATCAAGAGGACCTATATCTGACAATGCTATAAATTTACCAGTTATTTGGTTTAACATCATTTCTTTTATTTCATCTTCTGTAAAATTTTTAAGATGATCTACATTATAACCTCTATCCTCTATCATTTCTAATAAATGCTTACGTGAATTAAGAACTTGTGTATAACTTTTTAGAATTTCTGACATTTTTGTAATTATACCTTATAATATATATAAAATTTATGTTTATATTTAATATTATTTATTTATTAATATTATTTATTTAATATTTTATATTATATATTTTATATTTTTATATTAATTTTATAGATAATATAATATCAATAAAAAATCAATTTTTAAATTTTAGAAAAGTTTGATATTTTAATTTCTAAATGGATCTAGATTTTTGCTTCCTGAATAAAAAAAACCATCACTAACTTTTGTATCTAATTCAACTATTTTTATATTTGAATCGAAATTAACATTATTATTATTATTCATATTATTCATATTATTCATACCTCCATTCATACCTCCATAATTGTTCATATTCATTTGTTGATTCATTGGACGATTCATTTGTTGATTCATTTGTTGATTCATTTGTTGATTCATTGGACGATTCATTGTATTTTGCATATTATTATTATTATTAAATGACATATTTAGACCTTGATTCGAATTTCCGCCTTGCATATTTTGCATTTGCATAGGTTGATTATTTGATAATACATTATTAACACCTTGATTTATTGCATTATTTAATATTTCCTTATCTCCACCTTGTTGTAACCCTAATAATTTAGAATTCATATTTTCAATAACATTATTATCATCTTGTTCTTTAATATAAAACTCGGGTTTGCTACCTCCATAAGCTGATAAATCAATATCATTATCTTCATCTTCATTTTTACCCATTTGATCCATTCTAACTTCCATACCACCATTTTGGTTTAACACTAAATTTTGTGATGGTTGTTGGTTTTGTTGAAAATTATTTCTATTAATATCTGGATTTAAATTAGGTCTTTGAAATGAATTTATATTGTTAAAATTACCATTGCCATTGCCATTACCATTCTTAAAATTATTATTACCTCCAAATTGATTATTGTTAAAATTATTATTTTCGTCATTTTCACTACCACCATTTTGTGTATTATCTTCATCATAATTATATTCTGATTCTTCATTATCTTCATCAATATTTGATTTATTTGATTTATTTTCTTCGTCGGCATCTTCATCTTCACCACCACCATCTTGCATATCATCTTCACTATCTTGCATATCATCTTCACCACCACCATCTTGCATATCATCATCATCATAATCATCATCGTCTTTATCGTTTTTATAATAATCTATCATATCATCAATATCATTATCAATATCATCTTCAGTTAATTCTATAAATTGATTATATCCACTTTCTTCAACATTATTAATATTATATTTATAAATCATTTTTCTAATATAATCAACTCTCATTCTTACATTAATACACATACCTTGCATTTCCTGAATTAATAATTTAAATGCATAAGGTATTACTATTTGCACATAATCCATATTTTTTTGTCCATATAAATTTATACCAATAATTTTATTCATAGTAACAGATTTACTATTACTAATTTCCTCATTTAATTGATATGATACAACACCATCAGATATGTTATCATAATATAAACCGGTATCTGGATTACATATACTTATTTCACCAGATTTTTTACTAACTTGGATAATGAATTTATCACATCTTTCTATAACACTTTCTTTAATAAAACTCCATATACCGTGTGATAGCAAAACGTCGCGCTCCATTTCACCAATCCTCAAACCTCCACCATTTGCTCTTCCAGCAACACTTTGCCTTTCTTTTACAGTATATGCCCCTCCGGGTATAGGTATGCCATTTTGTCGCTCACCGCCAGTTCTATAATTTATTTTATCATCTACTATATATTTTAATCTTTGATAGTAAATTACACCTGTAAATATAGTGCTTTGTATTTGCTTACCTGTAATACCATCATATAATATACGTTCTCCCATTGATGTTAATCCCAATTTATTTTCTAATATTTCATTAATTTGTTCAACATTAAATGTTTCAAATGCATTGTAAGATCCAAATATTCCTAAATCTGCTGCCATATTACCAAACAATATTTCATATAATTGATTTATTGTCATTCTTGATGGAATTCCAGCAGGATCTAATATCATATCAGGTACAATACCGTCTTCAGTATAAGGTAAATCTTCTTTCTTTAATACTATACCAAATGTTCCTTTTTGTCCATTACGTGATGCAAATTTATCACCCATTACAGGTGGTCGATGATAACAAGTTCGTACTTTAACCATACGGTCACCATCTTCATTAGTTTGACAAGTATATACTTTATCAATAATACTGCCTTCATTACCAATTTTTACTTTTGTTGTCATATCTTTGTAATATTCATTGCCTTTATCATCTTTACATTTTGCATATTTACCAATTACAGGATCTTCTGGTTTAAGAAAAGTACCTTTTATTGGCAATCCATATTTATCTAATTTTGAATAATTTATCCTTGTTTTAGTAGGTAAATCTATTTCATTTGGATAATTCATTGACTCTCTATACTCACTCATTGGATTATATAAATGATGTTCTTCGTCAGTTTTTATATCAGTCATTTCCGTATCTTTATACATTTTATAATAACTAGTACCAAATAATCCCATATCAATTGCATTTTGATTACCTATAATAGCATCTTCTTGATTATATAAATATTTCATTATTGCAATATAAATATTTTGACCATGACCAAATTTTTCACCTCCTAATACATTATTTAGACGACAAGTCAATAATGGTTTTTCAGGATTATTTAATACAAAAACACTAGTATCTATTCTATTATTAAAATTCATAGCATATGTTGAAATACCTTGTTTAACTTGCTTACTTGCAAAAATACCACGAGCCGCCATTTCATAATGAATAAAAGGTATTAAGTGGGCATTAAAACTAAGAAACATACTTGGATGTAATTCAGTATGTGTATATTTTTGCAAAGATTTTGGCGAAATATTGAAACCGATTGTTAATAGACAAGTATCAAATTCTTGACAATCTATATATTCAATTATTGCCTGTGATTCTTTTATTTTTAGTATATTTTCCATTTTGCTGTTTTGACGAACACCAATATCTTCTACTGATTTTACACTACAATTATAATAATTATATTCTTCTTTTCTTTTACCAAAACCCAATATAAGGTCACTAAATTTATATTCTCCAGAATGAATTGCATCTATATGTTTAGGTTGAATAAGAGTATTATTATCTTCTACAATATATAAAGGTCTAATAAAACGCCCACCGTCAGTATATATTTTAATTTCATTATTACTACATTCCCAAGAAATACTAGTATATATATTAATAAGACCATTTCTTCTGTAAAGGCGAAAAATATTAGTAAATACTGATGGATTACGATGACATCCTATCCAATTACCATTAATAAATACTTTAGATAAATTAAATATTTCATTAGGTATAAATTCATCAAGTACTTCTAACCCTTGTTCTTTACAAAATTCAATAATTGGTTTTGTAGGACAACCAAATGTAATATGAGAACTGATTGCAAGACCCTTATTTAATCCAACACTCTGCCCTTCGGGTGTTTCATCGGGACATACACATCCATATTGCGATGCGTGCAATCTACGCCTAGAATTAGTTACTCTTTGACCAGTTTGGACATTATCTATAATACGTCGAAGATGTGCTATTGTGTTATTTCTAGTAGATCTATCTAATGCTTGAACAACCCCTTTTTTCTCTCCGATATCACCAATTGATAATTTGGCATTAAAATGTTCTTTAAATTTATCAATACTAAATATATCTCTATAATTATTTTCATTTATTATATAAACAATTTTATCATCACTATAATCTTTCATATTAAATGTAAATACTTCGTTTGTTTTCACACGTGCATTACGAATTACTTGATCTAATGAGCTTCTAAATAAAGTAGCCATTAAGAATCCAGATAAATCAATTCTTTTATTAGCAAAATTATCACGGTCGGTATCATTAATTAGTCCTAATTTTAATAGAAGCAGTTTATTTGTTACTAAACCTAAATAATATGCTTTTGCTTTATTTAAATTGCCATTCAATGTTGTAATATGTGGAAAAAAAGAAATATTAAATTCGCTATATAGATAACTTAATTGTGTAACTTTATTTTTGCTTATATCACTTAAATTATGCTTATCTCCAGCAGTTATGCCACTGGTGCCTCCTGATCCTGTACCGGTACCGGTACCACTATCTGCTTGAGCGCGAGATGGTAATTTTGATAAATATGTTTCTGCTTGTTCTTTATCGTATATTTTATCTTCAAGAATAAATGGATCTACAATGGATGGTCTAATAAGTTCTATCATTTGTTTGGTTAAATCATTATTCATATCCATATCACCAATAATATATTCTAAAATTTCTTTATCACTTTCAATACCTAATGCTCGAAACATTATAAATAATGGTACATCTCTATGTTGATTCTCAATAAGAAGTGGTTTAATCTGACCAAGACGTACAGTAATAGGTCCTTTTCTTTCTAGTTGAACTTTTACAGTTCTTGCATTTGCAAATGTTTCATCACTAACACATTTAACATCTGCAAAATGAGTATATTTTTCAGAGCCGGTGCTTATATGAACCGTATTAAGAAAAATAATATTTTCTGCTTTTCGTTCTTGTGATATAATAGTTTTTTCTGCACCATTTAGAATAAAATAGCCACCGGTATCATATGGATCTTCTCCCATTTGTGCAAGCATTTCGCTTTTTGCTTCACTAAGAACACATAAATCGGTTTTAAGCATAATTGGTATTTTACCAAGATGGATATTTTCAAGAAAATCTGATTTTGTAATAGGTACATTTTCAAATATAGTAGTAGTTTGTGTGTTAGTTTGTTTTTTAAATGTAAAATCAATATCTACAGAATAAAAAATATCTGCGCCATATGTGAGGCTTTTAAGTCTTGCTTCATTTGGATAAAGTTGCCTTACTTCACCAGATGGATAGTTTTTAATAGTGGGCTTTGTGATTTTATATTTATCGTGATTCTTACCTCCAAAATAAAGATTTATTTCATATATATTATCTTCTTTGTCTAGAAGGACTATTTTAGTTTGAGGATTATTGGCTGTATTTTTAAATATTTGTGGTATTTTATTTTGTATAAAATCATTATAACTATCTATATGATGTCTTACTAAATAATTAGGTGTATCTCGAAAGTAAGAATCTATAATTTTCCAAGTTTCTGTTTCTAGATTCATTTTATATTTTTTGTATTCTTTATAATTTATATTCTGTCGGTATAATTATTGCTATAATTATTATAATGTTTATATATTTTATTTACTCTTAATTTACTTACTACTATAATATATTATTTTACTTTTATGTTATAATATATAATATTACATATTGAAAATAAAAATAAAAAATTAAAAATAAATACTAAATACTAAATACTATACTAAATAGTAAATAATGATTATATAGTATCTAAAAATATAATCTAAAAACACAATAATACAACACTAACAAATAACATCAAGTATTTAATATAGTCAAAGTATGCATTTGCACAAAATAGTACTATAACAAATATTTTCAAATATTTTAAATATTTTTGTTCTTTTTTTTGTTTTTCATCGCTAAGTTTTACTATATTATCTAATAGTTCAATCTTTTTTTTGTAAAACTCTTCATCTTTGTTTAATTTGTCATTATCACATTGAGAATTTAACAAGTCTAATTTTAGATAATGCAAATCTTTATCCATTTTATTGCATACTCTGTTTAGTTCTACTATTTTAGTATTGAGTTGCAATATTTTTTTAGAATCATTATCAAGTTTATTGTAAATTGCATCTGTAACATTAGATGCATTAGATGCATTAGATGCATTAGATGCATTAGATGCATTAGATTCAGAATTAGATTTACTTATCTTTTTTTTCTTATTATCAGGTTTAGTATTTTTTACATTTCTAATAATTACATTTATATTTGTATTTTTATCATCATCACCATTATCATCACCATCATCACCATTATCATAATTATTGTTATCTGATAAATTATAATCGGTATCTGAATTTGATTCAATTATATAATCATTTTTATTAAGAACATCAATATTTTTTTCTATGATAGAATTTTTTTTCGGTTTAAAAGTTTTCATTTGTTCTTTTAACTCTAGTAATGCTTTTTTTGTATATTCGCTACTTTGCATTTTATATTCATCAGATGAAATTGGTTTAATATAATTAGCTTTTGCTTCTGGAGTTGTAGCAAGATCATTATTCATTTTAATGAAAATAAATGTAATTTAAAGCTTTTTATTTAATTTTTGCTTTGAGTATTATATATTTCATAATTTATTATATAAAAAATCAATTTTTTTATTTATTTTTTAATTTCATATTTTTTTTGCTTTTTTGCTTTTATGTTTCCTATTACTTTTCTTATTATATTTTTTATTAGTTTTCTTATTACTTTTCTTATTAGTTTTCTTATTACCGCCTCCTTTTGATAGATGTTTTTCTTTTAAATATTTTGCCTGAATATATCCAATTGTATTAGGGTCATCTTTATCTTGTACAATTACTAAGTCTTTTTTTGTAATATTACCATTTGGAAAAATTAATATGTCTGTATTTGAAATTTGCATACCTTTAAATGGAAACATATCAGTATTTATGTGAGGTTGATGATTATTATTTTGTAATCTAAGAATTCTAGAGGCATATTGTTTTTTTAATTGACATTCATTATTTCCTAATAAATCTAAATAATCATAATTAACATAACCAATTTTATTAGAATCATTTTTTACTTGAACAAAAACCAAATTAGTTGCCGGGTCTAATGATTCCTTACTATATGGTGGATAAATTAATGTCATTGCAGTTGTAACTTGCTTACCTCTAAATGGATAATCATTATCTTTATAAAATAATTTTTTATTTGAATCGGGTTTATTAGGATCTTCTGTATTGTCTTGCATTCTTAATGTTTTAGGTGTTTCTATTTTAAATTCCTGCTGTCTTATCGTTTGACCTTTAGATGATGATGGTAAATATTCAATAGAATACTGTGCTCTTTTTGAAGATGAACTGCTAGATGGAGATGCAGATGGATATGCAGATGCAGATGCAGATGGATATGCAGATGCAGATGCAGGTGAAAGTTTAGAAAAAAATGAAGGTTGAGTTGGATATGGAAGTAGAGTAGATGAATGCTTAGAGCTTGAAGAATGACTAGATTTTGGTAATCTTATTACAGAAACTACAGGCAAGTGATCTGATGTAGGAAATGTTGTTATTCTAGGATTAAAATTACTAGGTATTGCATTATTAATATCATACTTTAATTTATCACTTATCAAAACATAATCACCTATTTGACTATAATCGCCTATATTTCTACTTGGTGAGACATCACCTCCAGGATGTAAAGTGTTTGGAGGTTGTGTATTGTCTGCTGAAACACCAATATTAATACCCATATAGCGAAGTGGTTTAAATTCTAATGATTTTTGCCATATATTTACATTTGGAAAATTTGTATCACCCATAAAAATTATTTCATAAGTATTACTTGCTATAGTGAAACTATAATCAACTGAAGTATTTTTTAATTTAGGGATATAATTTGGTTGTTTATTGTTAAATGGTAGATTTGGATTATATGGTATTATTGGTTTTGGATCATTTTGATCATTTTTTTCACCATGATAATTATTTTCCCCAGGTATAGGAATAATAACACGATGAGCAGGATCATTACCTTTTGTATCTACTTTTCTAGATAATTCTTCTTCTAAATGTTTATAATCTCCGCCGTGACCATTATGAATGTTAATAAATATATATTTTTTACCAGTTAGATTATGTGTTAAAAATAATATATGAGAAGGTCTTCCTTGTGGATTAGTTTTGCCTTTAAGTCTTATATCACTTGGAATAAAAGCATCTAATGTAAATTTAAGATGATTATAAAGTGATACCATATGTTCATGAGCTTCTCTTGTATGAATAAATGACAATGATTTTAATGCTGGTGATGTACTTATAAGGTTCCACCAATTATTTGATGGCTCTTGGATTCCTACTAAATCAAGATGTCCAAATTCACGTGATGCATCATTAAACACTTTTTGAATATTACCAAAATTTACCGGGTTGACATAAGTGAATAACAAACATTGTATGTCATAGCAACAATACGGTCATCTGTATCTTTCGTAGAACCTGCCATAGATGCCATATTTTATATTATAGTAAAATAGTATTATTTTATTTAATAATAATAGTTAATAATTAATATATAATTATAATTTATTTTTTGTAAATATATAATTATAATTTTTATATTTTTTATTATTTTTTATTTATTTTTTAATTTCATATTTTTTATTATATTAATATATATTAAGTTTATTAAAACATTTTTATATAAATAAAATGCCTAAATCTGTATTAAAGAAATTTAAACTGTCTAAAAAAAATGATATATTATCTGCAGAAGATTGTAAGGAACAAAAAATAATCCCATTAACTCATATTAAAATCAATAAAGATACTAAAGGTATTTTAAGACAAAATCTTATATGTTTTTATTCTATTCATGATAATCCCGAATTATATATTAGTATTTTGAATATATTTGATATGTCAAAAACTGCAAAAGATGCAATCAAAATATATGAAAACATTATAAATATTTTATATCACACACATTCAATAGAACGTGATGAACATATTAAGTCATTTAATAGTAGTAATAGTAGTAATAATAGTAATAATAGTAATAGAAGTAATAGAAGTACTAGAACTAAAACAAATATTATAACTAGTAGAAGAAATAGTAGAAGAAATAGTATAACCAATCCGAACAATAATGAAAACTATATTCATGTGGCAAATATATAATTATAAATTTTTTTTTTTGGTTTTTTATATATTCTATTTGTTTTCATTTTAGTTTTATTAATTATTTAATATTTTAATTTGATTTATTATTTAATAGTTTAATAATAGTTTAATAATAGTTTAATCACATAAAATAAAATCTTAATAAAAAATAACATAGTAATAAGCTAAATATAATAAATAATAAACTAAACATAATAAATAAAAAATGGGAGGAGGTTTAATGCAATTAGTAGCTTATGGTTCGCAAGATGTATATTTAACAGGAAATCCACAAATCACATTTTTTAAAGTAGTCTATCGACGTCATACAAATTTTTCAGTTGAATCTATACAACAGGTTTTTAACGGTATAGCAAGTTGGGGTCGCAGTGTAACCTCAACCATTTCTAGAAATGGTGATTTATTATATCGAATGTATATTACAATTACTTTACCAAGTGTCCCACCTTCTTTAAGTGGTACTGACCAATTTAGATGGCTCAATTGGTTAGGACATATTATAGTACAACAAGCAGAAATCGAAATTGGCGGTCAAAAGATTGATAGACATTATGGGCATTGGCTTCATATTTGGAATGAATTAACACAAACTTTTGGTCATCAGGCTGGATATGCTACTATGGTTGGAAATGTACCTCGATTAGTTCAATCAAGTACTGATTCTATACCTTCAATTACTCTTTATGTACCATTGCGTTTCTGGTTTAATCGTAATGTTGGTCTTGCATTACCACTAATTGCTCTACAATATCATGATGTAAAAGTTAATTTACAACTTGCAAATTTGCAAGATTGTTATTGGGCTTCTAGTAGCACTCGTGTTCCTGCTGAACTAACTGATGTAAGTCTTTGGGTAGATTATATATATTTAGATACAGATGAAAGGCGTAGATTTGCACAGGCTAGTCACGAATACTTAATAGAACAATTGCAATTTAATGGTGATATGCCAATTACAAATACTGTTGAACAAATGAAGATGGCATTTAATCATCCAGTTAAAGAGATTATTTGGACAATACAAAAAGATAGTTTAATTGACCCTACATTTATGACTAATTATGGTGGTCAGCAATGGTTTAATTTTACCGATGCTCTAGACTATACTTATTTCTCAGGAACACCTCAAGATCCATTGGGTGGTGGTATTGGTACTGCTGCATTCAATGTAGGAAATTGGTATTCTAGTATGCCAATGAGCGGTACTGCAAATGGGAGTGTTGCCACGGCAGGTACATACGGACAATCAGGTGTAAATATATCTGGATTATATTTTGATGATTTATTTGGAACAACATCTAATGTATCATCAAGGGCATGGAATTCGCATCTACCTATTTTTGATTCTGGAGAAAATCCAACAGCAATTGCAAAAATACAATTAAATGGTCACGATAGATTTACACAAAGAGAAGGGCGATATTTCAATACTGTAATACCACAAGAATGTCACGAAAATTGTCCTGCTATTGGTATTAATGTTTATTCATTTGCATTAAAACCTGAAGATCACCAACCTAGCGGAACCTGTAATTTTTCGCGTATTGATATGTCACAATTATTATTAAATGTTACAGCACCTACATATATTTATCCAACTGGCGGTTCAGATACTGCTAAATGTCGTATATATGCAACTAACTATAATGTATTGAGAATATTAAGTGGTATGGCTGGGTTGGCTTTTACCAACTGACGAGGGCTTCAGCCCCTCGAGCTCCCTTGTATATTTAAAAAATATTTCTTAATTATTTTTGTAAGATTTTTTTCTAAAAAATTTTTAAAATTAAAAATATTAGAAACTAAAACAAAATTCAAAAAATTGAAATAAAAAGTAAGTATTTGTTTTACAAAGAATTTAATACTAACTTAAAAATAATTTAAATTTTATCTTATATAAGATATTTTATAAAAAATGCAAAAAGCAAATGATAAAGATTATATAATAATTAATATGTCAAAAGTTTCACACAATAGCTTAAAGTATAAAAATTACGAATACAAACCAGAAATACCTATAGTAAATGATACAATTAATTTTGATAATAGTAATAGTAATAATAGTAGTAACAATAGTAATAATAGTAGTAATAAAAATAATTTTGGTAATTCCTTAAATTTTATGGTATTCATAAATTATTTAAAATCATATTTTATAAAAAAAAAAGAACTAGACGAAGCACACAATGTGTAAAAATATTTTATGATTATAAAATATTTTATGATTATAAATTATTTTTAATTTTATTTTTTAGTTTTATTTTTATTGTGCATAATATATAATATATATATATAAATTATAAATAGTAAAAATGGTAACTTTAATAACAAATGATAATTTATTTTTTACTAAAAGTAAATGTAATTGTGGTATCTCTGTAAATAAAAAAAATAAAAAATCAAAATCATTAAAATCATTAAAATCATTAAATAAAAGTAGAAAAACTAGAAAAAATAAAAAATAAATTAT